>Ga0307991_1001170_pt1 | contig 18628 bp, 16 predicted proteins | sample EllFjometagen131_FD_203146 | JGI IMG/M metagenome (GOLD analysis project Ga0307991, IMG submission 203146) | Marine microbial communities from Ellis Fjord, Antarctic Ocean - #131 | ecosystem: Environmental > Aquatic > Marine > Unclassified | place: Southern Ocean | collected 2014-10-08 | reverse complement strand
TTTGTAGACGATACACTTTTTGTCTAATAGTTTCGTTAGAACTATGTCCAAATAACCCCAAATATTAATTAGATGAAAACACTTCTAATTCTATTAACCTCAATAATGATAATATCACCTAGCTTACTGGCACAGGATATTATCACGTTAAAAAATAATTATACAATTGAAGCTAAGAATATTTTAGTTACGCCTGATGAATTGAAATATCAGAACTTTTATTCCGAAAATGGAGAAGTGTTAGTTCTACAAAAAAGCAAAGTAGTATCCATATTATATCAAAATGGTTCAAAAGTTAAAATTTATGAACCTACAATAAAAGTTACTCATAATAGCATGGGTGAAAACCTAATAACTTTTCATTTTCTTGATTTTGTAACTAGCAATTTCACTATTTCCTATGAAAGAATTATTGCAAATGGTAAATATGGCATCCAAATACCATTTTCGTTTGGTTATTCTGACAAACCAACAACAATACATGTTCCTTTGCCCTGGGATTCTGAATACACAAACTCTTTAGTGAATCAATTTTATACAGGTATTACATTTAATATTTACCCATCAGGTCAAGGTAAAATAAAATATTTTTTGGGTCCGACATTAAGGTTTGGTATAGGTGATTATTATGAAAATTGGAATGATTACAATTATGATAGTAATTACATAACTAATACAGGATACATCAAATTTCTTGTTAATAATGGCATAGTATTTACTTTTGCTAACTCACTAAGTATAACTGCTATTGGATCCATTGGCATTCAACATATGTACAAAGTAAATACTAACCATACACAAACAACGGGGGCTTTATCATTAAACATGTCGTACAGATTTTAACTACAAAAAATAAATATTTAAAAAATCTAAAATGAAAAATATATTTCTGGTATCAGCATTACTATTTACAATTATTAATTTAAGCGCTCAGGATTTTATTTACATGCGTAATCAAACTGCAAGAGTTGCAGCAACTAATGTAAAAGTATTAGCTAATGAAACTACCTATGCCCTATTTGGGGATGATTCCGGAACCTCATATTCTCTAGCAAACAAACAAATAAGCATGATAGCTTTTCAAAATGGTAATGTTAGATTTTTTGAAAGAGAAAAAAAAGTAATTAATCGTAATAACTATAAAAAGAATATTATTAATTACCACTTATTTGATCTTGTTGTAAATAACTTTAAATTATCCTACGAGAGGATAGTGTCAAATGGCAAAATTGGTATACAGATACCAATAGCAATTGGCTATGGAAACGATGGCAATATATCAGGTTTTGATGATGTGCATAATGAATTTTACACAGGTATTTCAATAAACTTTTACCCAACTGGACAAGGAGTTGTAAGATACTTCATGGGACCAGGGATACAAGTTGGAACAGGATATTTTGACGATTATTATTATGACAATAATACAAACCAAGATCAGTATAATAACATTGATACATTTATTTTTAGGTTTTTAATCAATAATGGTATTATTTTCACACCAATTGATGCACTTAGTATTTCACTTGTTGGCTCATTAGGTATACGATATACAGATAAAACAGAATATGATGATGATAACAATGTGAAAACTGTTGGAGCATTTTCAGCTAATCTTTCATACAGATTTTAATAACTACTATGTGGCGAATATTAATTGTTGTTTTACTCTTTGCAGGTTCTTGTTCAATAGAAAAAACGAATCCTCCAATTAAACTACTGGGTGAGGCACAAGGTACATATTACTCAATTATTTACTACGACTCACAAGAACGTGATTTTCAATCTGAGATTGACTCGTTGCTTGATGACTTCGACCAATCGGTGTCATTATGGGTACCACAATCAATACTTTCTAAGGTTAATAATAATTCTGATGGCGTTATTCTAGATGATTATTTCATCAATAATTTCAATCTTTCAAAAAAAGTTTCAAATGAAACAAATGGAGCATTTGATTTTACTGTAGGATCGCTAGTTAAGGCATGGGGATTTGGATTTGATCATCACAAACATGTTGATTCTGTTATTATAGATAGCTTACTTAAAAATGTGGGGTTCAATAAAGTAGATATCATCAATAATAAAGTTGTTAAACAAAATCCCAACATAACATTTGATTTTAATGCCATTGCACAAGGATACTCAGTTGATATGATTGGTGAGTTTTTTGATAGAATGCAAGTTAGTAACTACCTTATTGATATTGGTGGTGAAGTAAAAGCTAGGGGAACTAAACCAAAAAACACACCATGGAAAGTGGGCATTGAAAAGCCTGCAGAAGACCCAAATAATCAACGTGATTTAACAGCAATTATTAAACTTAAGAACCAGTCGGTTGCCACATCGGGTAATTACCGTAAGTTTTTTGAAAAAGATGGTGTAAAATATTCTCATACTATTAATCCTAGCACTGGATATCCTGCATCAAACAACCTGTTGAGTGTTTCAATTATTACAGATAATACAGCTCTTGCAGATGCATATGCAACTGCTTGTATGGTTATGGGTCTTGATAAATCAATTAAGTTTGTTGAAAACAGAAATGATCTTGAAGCATTTTTTATCTACTCCAATAAAAATGGAGATTATTATATCTACTCAACCGATGGATTTAGTAGATTAATTATCAGCGAGTTTGACTAACCAACACTCATTTTTCCATATTAATATAACGCTCTAAAGTTTTTTTGAGTATTTTCCCTGTTTTTAATGGTACAATTGTATAATTCAGTAACTCAATCAACGTGTCCAAATATGTTAACAACTTTAAATAATGACATAAGCTCACTAATAATAGTAAGCATCGGTCTATTGATTGTTGTATTAGCTGCAGAAAGTATTGCCAAAGTATTTCAAAAAATTAAGCTGCCACTAATTACTGGATTTATTATAACTGGTATTGTGGCTGGCTCTTCTATGCTTAATTTTATACCTAAAGAAGCCCTTGATAAACTCGACTTCTTGATTGATATTGCATTAGCAATTATAGCATTTTCGGCAGGTGCTGAGCTTTATTTAGATGAACTCCGAAGTAGAATGAAAAGTATTAAATGGATGACTATTGGTCAGCTACTTATCACATTTACTTTTAGTAGTATAGCCATATTTTTTATTTCAGACTATATTCCATTTATGTCTGAATTTGACATTAATTCAAAAGTGGCAATCTCTATATTATTTGGGACAATTTTTGTTGCCAGATCACCATCATCAGCCATTGCTGTTATAAACGAAATGCGAGCTAATGGTCCTTTTACTAAAACTGTATTAGGAGTTACTGTACTTATAGATGTGTTAGTAATTGTACTATTTGCCATCTGTTTTTCCATTGCCAAAGCATTCATCAACAATGAAGAAATTGGAGTATTTTTTATTATTTTATTACTGTTTGAGTTGCTACTTTCGTTTGGTATAGGTATAGTTACCGGAAATATTCTTAGTCTATTATTTTCATTAAATATTAGCCGTAATATAAAGTCGGCACTAATTATTGTTATTGGATACTCCATTTTTCTTTTTGCTTCATTAATTGAAAACATCTCACTTGAATTTTTTACGCATAAAATAATTCTTGAGCCCTTATTAATCGCAATTATTGCAAGTTTTATTATTACAAATTATTCAAAACACCGCATTGAGTTCTCAGAAATCCTTGAGAAGATATCTCCAGTTATTTATATAATTTTCTTTACACTAATTGGAGCATCGTTATCCATCAAAACACTAATAAGTGTTTTTGGGATTGCAGTTGCATTTTTCTTTATCAGATTAGTAACGATGTTTTTTGGAGGAGTGTTAGGGGTTATTGCAGCAAAGGATCCAAAAGAGCATACGTTAATAGCATGGATGCCCTACGTAACACAGGCTGGTATTGCAATAGGATTAACAACAATTATAGCTAACGCATTTCCGGGTTGGGGACAATCTTTCGAAACAATAATAATTGCAATTATTATTTTAAATCAACTTATTGGTCCCCCACTATTTAAATGGACATTAAACTATGTTAAGGAAAGTCATTTACGTTTAAAATCAAATATTCAACAAACCAAACAAAATGCCTTAATAATTGGGGTTGAGAGTCAATCCATAGCTCTTGCACATCAGCTTGTTAAGCATGGATGGAAACCACGATTAGTATCTGTGGATGATTTTAAGATTGATGATATTACTGAATTTGATGTTGTAAAGATGACAGAATTCACATTGGAAAACCTTCAAAATATACGATGTGCAAAATGTGATGTAATCGTACTAATGTTATCAGACAATAAAAACTATGAAATTGCAGAGCTTATTTATGAACAAGTTGGCACCCGAGATGTAATTGTAAGGTTAAATAAACGAGAAAACTTTAATAAATTCCATGATCTTGGTGCGTTAATTATTGAACCAGCAACTGCAATGGTAAGCTTGCTTGATCATTTTGTTAGATCGCCAAATGCAGCAAGCTTATTACTAGGTATGGATGAAGGTCAAGATTCAATTGACGTTGAAATTACGAATAATGATATTCATGGAATGAGATTACGTGAACTTCGATTACCATCTGACATTATCATACTTTCAGTAAAACGTAAGGGTCACATAATTATTTCGCATGGTTATACACGCCTAAGACTTGGCGATGTTATTACACTTGTTGGTAGTGAAAAAAGCCTTGAAGATATTATGTTTAAATTTGAAAAATAGATTATCCTTTTAAATTATTACATTTGTTATGAATCAAAATCATCATATTGTCAATTACCTTTAAATATTTAGTCTTTTTAGTTAATATTATAGTGCTTAATTCAGGACTCATTGGTCAGGACAAGAGCAAATGGGAGCTGGTGAAAAGTTGCAATAATATAAAAGTATATACTCAAAAAGTAGCTGATCAACAAATAAAAAAAGTAAAGATTGAATCAGTCGTAACTACTACATTATCTGAGCTTGTAGCTTTATTTAAAGATGCAAAAAACCATAGTAATTGGGTATTTTTGAATGAAAGTGCTGAAATTGTTGAAATTGCTGATAATTTTAATTGGAAATACTATAGTTATACAGATACTCCATGGCCTGTCTCAAATCGCGACTATTACACAAGCATTGTGTTGCTTCAAAATAAAATTGATTATTCAGTTACAATATCATCTATTGCGATTCCTGACTTTGGACCCAAGCAAGAAGATTGTGTAAGAATATCATATATTAAATCAGTTTGGACACTAAATCCAATAGGCAATGGCTTCGTACATATTTCCTTCGAACTCGAAATTGATCCGGGAGGCAATATACCAGCATGGTTGGTAAACATGGCAGTAACAAAAGGACCCTATAATACAATGGTTGGGTTAATTAAAGAGCTCAAAACAGATAGGTACTGTAATATTAAGTTGAATTACATTGATGAGTTAAAATACTAAAAAGTAATTTTAAAACTCTATTTCCAAATTTAGTTGATCCTTGAGCTTATTAATATCAGGATATTTTTTTGTCATCTCAGCAAACTTTTCACGATCAGTGTAAGCAATTTTCTGCCCACCTTTTGCAGGAACCACTGGTTTCAGGATTATTTGATTATTATTAAGATTGTTTTTTAAGAATTCTAACAATGATGTTACAGAAAGTAAATCTTTTGTAATAATCAACGAATCGACCTTATATTCTATTTCAAAGTTTTCTTTTAATACAGGTTTGTATTTGGCTATGGCATTGGCAAAGCTTGGAGATTTATCTATATAAGAGGCAACAAATGATTCCCAAACTTCAACAAGTCTGTCTTGCGAAAACCCAGTTGTTATAATGTCTTCGGAAAGTTCATCCGCAATTTCATTTTTTTTCCTTGAAGCTTCGAGACTTTGCTTTATGGAAATATTTTTAATCACTTTACCATTACCAGACTCTTTTTTTTGTGCTTTTTTTACTTTAGTGTCAAGGGCTTTATTAGATTCTTCTTCAGCTTCTGCTTTCTTAGGCTGTATTATTTCAGATTGCTTTTCCGTTTCTTTTTGCTGCTTCTCAACAATAATAGGCTGGGTAGGTTGAGGCTTAAATGGCTTATAATCTTGCTTTTTTTCTTCAACCTTTGATATATTTGCGGGTTGCTTTAACTGTGGAGAAGCAGAATTCAACAATGTAAGGCGACTTAAATCAAGCAGAGCTATTTCAATGTGAAGTTTCTTGTTGCTGCTACTTTTATAACTAAGATCAAATTTATTACATATTTGCAATGCATCTAATAAAAAATTTGTAGAACAAACCTTTGCTTGATTTCCATATTTTCCTTTTAGTGAGCCACTTGCATGCATTAGCTGAATAGTTGCAGGATTTTGCAGTACTAGTAGACTTCTTAAATGTTCTGATAACCCAACTATAAAATGTTGACCATCAAATCCATTTTCAATAATTTCGTTAAAGATAAGCAATAAACTTGGTATGTCATTATTAATGAGGTAATTAGTCACTTTAAAATAGTACTCGTAATCTAGTATATTAAGGTTCTCAATTACATCCTGATATGAAACTCTGTTACCACTATAGCTAACAATTTGATCAAAAGTAGAAAGTGCATCTCGCATTGCACCATCAGCCTTCTGTGCAATAATATGACGTGCTTCAATTTCTGCATCAATACCTTCTTGTTCTGCAATATATCCCAAATAATTTGCAATATCTTCAACAGTAATTCTCTTAAAGTCAAATATCTGACATCTTGAAAGAATGGTAGGAATAATTTTGTGTTTTTCGGTTGTAGCAAGAATAAACTTAGCATAAGCTGGCGGCTCCTCCAAAGTTTTTAAAAAAGCATTAAACGCGGCCTGCGAGAGCATATGAACCTCATCAATTATATAAACCTTATAATTCCCAACCTGAGGAGGAATTCGTACTTGTTCAACAAGATGGCGTATATCATCAACTGAGTTATTGGACGCAGCATCAAGCTCATGGATGTTAAAAGAAGCATTATTATTAAACGATGTACACGATTCGCACTCATTACAAGGCTCTAAATCTTTTGTCAGGTTTTCACAATTAATGGTTTTGGCCAATATGCGGGCACAGGTTGTTTTACCAATACCACGCGGACCGGTGAACAAAAATGCCTGTGCAAGGTGATTATTCTTAATGGCATTTTGTAATGTAGATGTTATAGTTTCCTGACCTACAACTTGATGAAATGTTGCTGGGCGATATTTTCGAGCTGATACAATAAAATTCTCCATATGCAAATATTAGGTCTCAAAAATAATCAATTTATTATTATTTTGATTGCTTATTTAATTTGTTGTTTACATCATTATCACCAAGCTTATTTTCTGTATTTTTGGCATGATGGAAGATTTACTAGTTTTTGTCCCAAAAAAAACCAGTCGAGTGCGATATGTATTTAGACTTGTGTTTAAAGAGTTGCTTAAGATTAATTGTACTCTCACTACTAATTTAGATGAATTCTTATCAGCTGATACTGCAAAAATGGTATATGCAGATAAGGCATATTCAGATGATATTTTTATTAGATCATCTGGATTACTTTTTCAAAGAGGAGTTGACAATATAGATATTGAACACATTGAATACGATGGAAATACAGCCTTATTTCCTACTTATGATAAAGATTCATGTCTGCCTTTTGATGTGTTCTCTGCAATATTTTATCTTGTTTCGAGATATGAAGAGTATCAACCATATGTGAGAGATGCACATGGTAGGTTTACAGCTCACTTGAGTATAAGTTCTGAACTAAATATACTTAACAAGCCAATGGTAAACATATGGACGCTCATAGTAAAAAGGATAATTCTGGATAAATATCCTGATTTTAATTTTCCAGTTCGTAATTATAGATTTAAGCCAACTTATGATGTAGATCAAGCTTTTACATATTCACAAAAAGGATTAGTAAGGTCAATTGGTGGATATTTAAAGTCTGTTAGAGATTTGAATTTTAAGGATATTATTCAGCGTACAAGAGTATTATTTTCAGGATTTAAAGATCCATTTGATACATTTGATTTGCAAATTGAATATCAAAAACGGCACAATTTGCGACCAGTATATTTCTTTTTATTTGGTCATTATGGTGAGTTTGATAAAAACATAAATACTCGAAACCGGATATTTAGATTTTTAATAAAGAAGATGGGTGATTATGCTCAAATAGGTATCCATCCATCTTACAACACAAATGACCATCCTGAGTTGTTACACAACGAAATAAAAAATTTAGAACAAGTTGTTAATAAAGACATTACTCAAAGTCGACAACATTACCTAAAACTTACAGTACCCACAACATATCGTAATTTAATTGAAGAAGATATTACGGATGATTATTCTATGGGTTATGCTGCATTACCAGGATTTAGAGCTGGTATTTGTAATACATATAACTTTTATGATCTGGATATTGAAGTGGAAACTAAACTGCGGGTTCACCCGTTTATGGTAATGGATGGTACACTTAAAGATTACATGAATCTTACACCTGCTGATGCAATTGAGCAGATAAGAGTTTTGATAAATGAAGTTAAAAAAGTAAATGGCACATTTATTTCGCTATGGCATAATGAGCCACTTAGTGATGAGAAAAGGTGGAAAGGGTGGAGAAAAGTGTATGAGGAGTTACTTATTATGGCTGCAGATAATTAGTGGTTATGAGTGCTAAAAACAGAAATATATAAATTGATAAAGTACATTAAACATAACCAGATTGACAAAATCAAGTGGGACGATTGCATAAAGCAATCCTTCAATGGAAATATCTATGTTTATTCGTGGTATTTAGATTTAATACATGAAAGTTGGGATGCTCTAATTGAGGATGATTATCAGAGGGTTATGCCTCTTACGTTGAAAACAAAAAATGGTATTACATATTATTTTCAACCATATTTTACTCAACAATTTGGCGTATTTTCCAAAAGAATTCTAAATCCTGATATTGTTGATAATTTCATAAAAAATATACCTAAGCATGTAAAGATTATTGATATTAATTTAAATAGTTATAATAAGTTAGATGATGAGAGTTATGACATTAACCTTAACGCAAATTATTTATTGGATTTAATATCTGGTTACCAAAAGCTATATTTGCAATATTCAACAAATACTAAACGTAATCTAAAAAAGAGTATAAAAAATAACTTAACATTTATGAAAGGTGTTAAGCCCGAAACTGTTATTAAAATATTTAGGGATAACAAAGGTGCTGATATTACGAAATGGAGTGATAGTAATTATCTTGTGTTTCAGCGTGTTATGTACACGGCAATACATAAGGGGATGGGGTTTTCCTGTGGTGTTTATACCGAGCACAATGAACTTTGTGCTGCTGCTTTTTTTATGAATACCGGTAACCGGCTAACATTTCTTTTTTCTGGTACAAACGAGCTTGCACGAACCAATGGTGCTATGTCAATGTTAATTGATACTATTATTAGGGATAACTCTGAAACATCTAAGATATTAGATTTTGAAGGCTCAAATAATCAAAATTTGGCAAGATTCTACAAAGGATTTGGTGCAAAAAAGACAACCTATATAGGTCTTAAAATAAATAGGTTAAATATTTTTCTTAAGATATTATTAAATGCTTATCGCAGATTAGCCAATTGAAAACATCATTCATGTAAATATCTATAGCCTTTAATATTTTTATAAAATTAGTTTTGCAATTCCTTCTTTAACAAATATTAACACTGGGCAAAAAATCAAATTTGTAGTTTTGCATTATATAAAAAAGGAATTAGAATGTTAGAAACTGATATTAGAGAATTAAACGATAGAATACAGCGAGAAAGCCAATTTACCGATTTAATACACCTTGAAATGAACAAGGTTATTATAGGGCAAAAGCGCATGACTGAGAGGCTTATGATAGGTTTGCTTGCAAATGGGCATATATTGCTTGAAGGTGTTCCGGGCTTGGCTAAAACTTTGGCTATAACATCGCTTGCAAATATTATAGATGCAAAATTTAGCCGTATACAGTTTACTCCTGACTTATTACCTGCTGATTTATTAGGTACACTAATCTATAGCCAGAAAAATGAGGAGTTCATGATTAAAAAGGGGCCAATATTTGCTAACTTTATTCTTGCTGACGAAATCAACCGTTCTCCTGCTAAAGTACAAAGTGCTCTTCTTGAGGCTATGCAAGAACGTCAAGTTACAATTGGTGATACCACGTTTAAACTGGAAGAGCCTTTTTTAGTAATGGCTACTCAAAACCCCATTGAACAAGAAGGAACATACCCATTGCCTGAAGCTCAAGTTGACCGTTTTATGCTTAAGGTAGTAATTAACTATCCAACAAAAGAAGACGAAAAAATTATTCTGCGCCAAAATATTACTAACACACAATCCAAAACTAGTACCATACTAAATACTGGCGATATTCTTAAAGCTCGTGAAATTGTTCGTGAAATTTATCTCGACGAAAAAATTGAAAATTATATTACTGATATTGTTTTTGCAACAAGATACCCGAATGATTACAAGTTAAGTAGTTTTGCTGGTATGATACAATATGGTGCATCGCCAAGGGCAAGTATTAATTTAGCTCTTGCGGCTAAAGCTCTTGCATTCCTTCGCCGCCGTGGATATGTCATTCCTGAAGATATTCGTGCTGTTGCACATGATGTATTACGACATCGTATAGGACTAACTTATGAAGCCGAGGCCGAAAACATCACTAGTGAGGATATTATTAATGAAATACTAAACTCAGTAGAAGTACCTTAGATAGTCTTCAGTTGGTAGTTTACAGTCGGTAGTTTTGAGCAGTAAGTTGTAAAATATAAAAAGAAATTTGAATTAACAAATGATGATTACAATAATAAATCTGCTGAAATTGGTAAACTTTTAAATTACATGTTAAAAAATCCAGAAAAATATAGCTAACTGCTGACTGTAGACTGCCAATTAGAATAAAAGATTTATCGTAAAAACATGGAAGCACAAGACATCTTCAAAAAGGTTAGGAAAATTGAAATAAAGACAAGAGGATTGTCGAATCAGATATTTTCTGGCGAATATCATAGTGTATTCAAGGGAAGAGGTATGGCTTTTAGCGAGGTTCGTGAATACCAATTTGGTGATGATATCAGGAATATAGATTGGAATGTAACTGCACGATTTAATCACCCATTTATTAAAATATTTGAAGAAGAGCGCGAACTTACTGTAATGTTACTTATTGATGTTTCTGGCTCAAATAATTTTGGTACACAAGGTCAGTTAAAGCAAGATGTTGTTACCGAAATTGCTGCAGTGCTATCATTTTCAGCAATTCAAAATAATGATAAGGTTGGTGTTATTTTTTTTAGCGATATTATTGAAAAGTTTATTCCTCCAAAAAAAGGTACATCACATATATTGCGTATAATCAGAGAATTAATTGATTTTAAAGCTGAAAATAATGCCACAAATGTAGCCGAAGCTTTACGTTATCTTACAAATGCGATAAAGAAGAAATCCACAGCTTTTATTATTAGTGATTTTATGGATAGTGGATTTGAGAAAGCTATACAAATAGCTAATTATAAGCATGATTTAATTGCCATTAGGGTTACTGATAAACGTGAGAAAGAAATACCTGATGTTGGAATGGTTCGCATGTTAGATGCCGAAACAGGTAAAACAAAATGGATTGATACTTCAAGCTCAAAGGTGAGAAAATTGTATGCCATGCGTGTTTCTGAAAAAGCAGCAAGCTTGGATAAAACTTTTGCACGTTTTGGAGTTGATATGGTAAAGGTTTACACAGGAGAAGATTATGTTAAACCATTAATGAATCTATTTAAAAAACGAGAAGCTAGGAGATAAGCAAACATAAATCAGAATGAATTTTTTTAAAAAAATATTAATTATTATTATATCCATCTTTTCTGCTGCTCAAATTATGGCACAGGATATAACAGCATGGTCATCACTCGACTCCAATGCAATTACCATTGGCGACCAAATTAATTTTAAATTTGGACTTACAGTACCAAATAATACTACGGTTGCATGGCCGTTATTGGTTGATACTCTAACAGCTAATATTGAAATAATAAACAGAAGTAATATTGATACAGTTTTTTCAGGCTCTAGTATTTCCCTAAGTCAGCAATTTGTAGTAACATCTTTCGACTCAGGATATTTTGAAATACCTTCAACTAATTTCAAATATCGATACAGCAACGATAGTGCAATATTTTCCGCATCAACAGGTCTCATTTTTTTACAGGTTTATGCACCTGAGGTGGATACATCACAAGCTTTTAAACCGTTATCCGGACCAATTGCTGAGCCATATACATTTAAGGAGTTATTACCTTTGATACTTGGCGCAACAGCTATTCTTATTGTCCTAGGCTTATTAATTTTTTATCTGATAAAAAGGAAGAAAAAGCAGCCAATTTTTAAGAGTAAGCCAAAGCCAATAATTCCGGCACATATAATGGCAATTAATAAACTGGAAGAGTTAAGGCTAACAAAAGTTTGGCAATCAGGGCGACTTAAAAAATACTATTCTGAATTAACTGATATTATTCGCGAGTATATGGTTAATAGATACAATTTTGATGCACCAGAAATGACTAGTTATGAGATTATTACAAAGCTTCGCGAATTTGAGATAAACAATGAAGCAATGAATAAACTAGAGGGTGTTATGAACTTATCAGATATGGTAAAGTTTGCAAAAGCAGTTCCAACGGCACTTGAAAATGATTTAGGGCTTACTCATTGTGTAGATTTTGTTAATGAAACAAAAAAGGTTGCAGATACTGTACAAATTGAAAGTATTGATGATACTAAATTTAAAAAAAGCTAGCAAATGATGAATATTGATAATTGGGCAAACCCCGAATATTTATACTTGCTATTAGTAATTCCATTGCTAATTGTTTGGTATTGGTTTAAAAACAGTACAGTTTCTGCCGATTTAAGGTTTTCAGGGCTGCAGGTTTTTAATGATATGAAAACTAGTCCTAAAACTTGGCTAATTCATAGTTTATTTGCTCTTAGAATGTTAGCAGTTGCATTGTTAGTAGTAGCATTAGCTCGCCCGCAATCAATATCCACAAAGCAAAACGTTAATATAGAAGGGATTGATATTGTGATGACAATTGATGTTTCGGGGAGTATGTTGGCCCGTGATTTTAAGCCAGATCGATTAGAGGCTGCCAAAGAAGTTGCCGCTGAGTTTATTGCTCGTCGTCCAAATGACAGGGTAGGGTTGGTTATTTTTAGTGGGGAGGCTTTTACACAAGTGCCACTTACCACAGATCATACAATGATTTCTAATATTTTTGTGGAAGTACAAAGTGGAATGATAGAGGATGGTACTGCAATAGGAGATGGTTTGGCAACCTCTGTTAGCCGGTTAAAAGATTCAGATGCAATTTCAAAAGTGATTATTCTCATTACAGATGGCGTCAATAATTCAGGATCTGTTGATCCGGTTTCAGCTGCCGAAATGGCTCATATGTTTGGAATTAGGGTTTATACCATTGGGATTGGGTCAATGGGAACGGCTCCTTATCCAGTGCAAACCCCATATGGAATTCAAATGCAACAAATGGAGGTGCAAATTGATGAAGAATTACTCCAGAATATTGCAAGTATGACTGGCGGAAAATATTTTAGAGCCGATAACAATAAAAAACTTAAGCAAATTTATAATGAAATTGATAACTTGGAAAAATCAAAGATTGATGTTCAAGAGTTTAGAAAAAAACATGAATCTTTCTTACCGTTAGCTTTGCTTGCTTTAGCATTATTTTCTTTGGAGATTATTTTAAGATATTTGGTTTTTAGAAAATTTCCATAAAACTAAGGAGCTTATTTTCAATAACAAATGAGTAATAACAACAAATGATAAAATTCGCAAATACTGAGTACTTCATGCTATTAGCTATTCTAATAGTTTTTACCATTCTATTTTGGCTTTACAAAATGTGGTTAAAGAAAGCTAAAAGGCGGTTTGGTGATGAGGTAGTAATTTCGAGATTGATGCCCGAAGCATCTTCATCAAAACCAATTCTTAAGTTTTTTTTAGTATTGTTTGCTGTTGCATTCTTAGTTATAGGAATTGTTGATCCACAAATTGGTTCAAAACTGGAAAATGTAAAGCGCGAAGGTATTGATCTTTATCTTGTTCTTGATGTATCTACTTCAATGCTTGCTGAGGATATTAAGCCTAACAGACTAGAAAGGTCGAAGCTGGCAATTTCAACATTAATTGATAAACTTCAGGGCGATCGTGTTGGTATAATAATTTTTGCAGGAAATGCATACAAACAATTACCGTTAACAACAGATTATTCAGCTGCTAAGCTATTTTTATCAGCAGTTGACACCAAGATTGTACCAACCCAAGGAACCGCAATTGGAGAAGCAATTGATATGGCAACCCTTAGCTTTGGAGAAACTGAGCATAATAAAGCAATAATTGTAATAACAGATGGTGAAAATCATGAGGATGATGCAATTAAATCAGCAACAGATGCTAATGAGTTGGGAATTAATGTTTTTACTATTGGTATGGGATTGCCCGAAGGAGCTCCAATTCCTCTTTACAATAGCTATGGAGTTCAAACTGGTTTTAAAAAAGATAAGCAAAATAAAACTGTTGTTACAAAATTAAATGAAGATATGCTAAGGCAAATTGCAGCAGCAGGTGGTGGTGCATATGCCAGAGCTAATAATGCAAGTACTGGCTTAAAGCGTATATTTAAAGATATTAATGCCATCGATAAAAAAGAAATAGAAACAAGGCAATTTACGGATTATGAAGATAGATTTCAGATATTTTTGGGAATAGCGATATTTTTACTAATATTAGAATTGTTGGTTGCTGATAGGAAAACACGATGGGCTAAGAAATTTGATTTTTTTGGAAAATAAGAATACAATTATGCGATTTATTATATTATTTATGGTATCTACTTTGTTTGTTATTTCTGGCTTTGCACAGGAGGAAAAAAAGCGTATTCGAAATGGAAATAGTGAGTATGAAGAAGGAAACTACCAGGACGCTGAGAAGGAATACCGTAAAGCATTAATGGAAAAACCCGGATATGTTAAAGGTACTTTTAATTTGGGTGATGCAATGTACGAGCAGGAAAATTATGAAGAATCTACTAATTTATTTACTGAGGTTGTTGAGCGTTCATCTGAATCTGATCAAAAATCAGCTGCATATTACAACTTAGGTAATACTTTTATGAAAGAAAAAAAATATAAAGAAAGTATAGATGCTTATAAAAATTCCTTGCGTTTAAACCCCACTGATGCAAATTCAAAATATAATCTTGAATATGCACGGAAAAAGTTAAACGAGCAACAAGAACAAGAACAGCAGAATCAAGACCAGGACAAAGAGGATAAAGAGGACAACAAGGATAAAAAAGATAAGGATAAGAAAAACGATAAAAAAAACCAAGACAAAAAGGATCAGGAAAAGGAAAAGAAGGATCAAGATAATAAAGATCAAAATAAAGGAGAAGATAAAAAAGATCAGCAAAAAGAAGAGCCTCAGCAAATATCAAAACAAGATGCTCAGCGCATGTTAGATGCTTTGCAGAATGATGAGAAGAAAACTTTGCAGGAGCTTCAAAAGCAAAAAGCTAAGGCTGCTAAAGGTAAGAAGAGTGACATAGATTGGTAATAGACTATATGGCAGGCTATTTGTTATGTTAATTAAGGTAAACTGACAAATACTAACATGGAATATTTTTTGTTATATTAATCTCAGAAATGTTCTTTTTAATGAACATCAATAAAATATGATTAAACGAATTATAATATTATCACTAATAATAACTTCAGGACTATTTGGCTTGGCTAATGATCAAATACGTTTTGTGGGTGTTGGTAAACAAGTTGTTAAGGTTGGTGAGCGTTTTAGAGTTGTGTATGAGATAAATCAGGATGCTAATAATTTTAGATCTCCCAATTTTGGGAGCTTGCAAGTGTTGTCAGGGCCTAGTAGCTCAAGTAATTCGAGCATCCAGTATGTAAATGGAAAAATGACCCAAAGTTACGCAATGAAATATACTTACATTGTGCAAGCAGTAAAAGTGGGTGAAGTTGTAATTAGTCCGGCAACAGTAACTGTTGATAGAAAGCAGACAAAATCAAATACCATAAAAATTAAAGTTGTTAAAGGTGCAACAACTAAACAGAGTAATTCTTCGCAAAATAAAAAACCTGCAAACTCTGGAGTATTACAAGATGATGATGTTTACATAAAAGCATTTGTGAGTAACGCATCTCCTTACATTGGGCAGCAGGTAATTTTAACATACAAAATTTATACAAAAGTTCCTGTTTCTAATTTGATGGTTAAAAAATTATCATCATTTCAAGGTTTCTGGTCAAAAAATCTACTCAGTGAAAATCAGCAATACAAGCAAAAAACCGAAATAATAAATGGTGAAGAATATATTGTTGCTGAGATTAACAAATTTGCTGTTTTCCCTCAAAAAACAGGTAAACTTGTAATTGAGCCAACAGAAATGGAGTGTACTGTTCAGCTTAAGGTTCAAAACACAAGACGGCGTGGGCATGATCCGTTTGAAGACTTTTTTAATGATCCATTTTTCAATAGGAATGTTAAAAATATTAATACAATTATAAAATCAAATCCAGTAATAATTAATGTTTCTCCACTTCCTCAAAAGGGAAAACCAGACGGTTTTGATGGAGCTGTTGGCGACTTTAGACTCAGTAGTAGAATCGACAGAACAACACTTACTGCAAATGATGCGCTTACAATTACACTAACCCTTTCAGGAAAAGGTAATTTGGAGTTGATAGAGTTGCCGGAGTTAAAATTCCCTTCTGACTTTGAAAGTTTCGATCCTAAAATAACAAGTAATATAAAAACAAGTAGTTCTGGTATTTCAGGTAAAAAGAAGTTTGAATACCTTGCAATACCCCGTAATGGTGGCGATTTTGAAATATTACCTATTACTTTAAGTTATTTCAATACTATTACTAAAAGCTATCATAGTATTTCTTCTGAGAAGTATGAAATACATGTTACCAAAGGCGATATTACATCAAATGGAATATCATATAGCTCATCGGCACAAGAAGATATCAGGTTTATTGGAAAAGATATTCATCATATTAAAATATTACCTTTCAATTATAAAAGACAAGGTGAATTCTTATTTTTATCAAATACGTTTTTCTTGTTTATCATACTACCAATCGTTATCATGATTATTTTGTTACTAGTTATAACTCAACTTAGAAAAAGAAAATCTAACGTTGGATTGATGAAAAATAGAAAGGCTAATAAAGTTGCAAAGTCAAAATTAAAAGTTGCTGCAAAATATAAGAATGATGGTGATGATAAAGCATATTATGATGAAATTGCCCAAGCTCTTTGGGGTTATATCGTGGATAAATTTAGTTTAACACAATCAGAACTTTCAATTGAAACTGTTGCAGATATATTGAAAGCTAAAGATATTGAAAATGCAGTAACCGAGAATTTTATAAATACTTTAAATAATATTGAGTTTGCTCGATTTGCCCCGGGTGATGCAAGCAGTAAGATGGAAGCCATATACAATGAGGCTGTTACTGCCATTATTGAGGCTGAGAAAGAACTTAGATAATACTTATGCAAGAACTTAAGACTGAAATAAAAAAATCAAATATTACTCAATGACTAAATATTTTCTCATAATTATTCTTCAGATGTTGGGAGTTACAATATTTGCAGTTAATTCCGATTCGTTAGTTGTTATAGCAAATAATGCATATAACCAGGGACTTTATGATTCGGCATTAGTAACATATAGTAGGGTTATTAACAAGGGTGTAGAATCAGGAGAGCTCTATTATAATATGGGCAATGCCTATTATAAAAATAATGATATTGCTTCAGCAATTCTTTATTTTGAGAAAGCTAGTATGATATTGCCCAATGATGAGGATGTTAAGTACAATTTAAATATTGCAAATAGCATGATTGTTGATAAAATTGAGAAGGTGCCGGAGCTTTTTTATCATCATTGGTGGAATTCCATATACAACATAATGGCTGCTGATGCGTGGGCTATCTTTGCTTTAGTGTCATTTTCATTTCTAATATTAAGCATTGGTTTGTTTATACTTTCTAAAAAACGTGGAAATAGAAAACTTTCATTTTATATTGGGATGTTATTCTTAATTATAACCATAGCATCATCTGCTTTAGCCTCACAAAAGTACTATTTGAATATTGAACACAAGGAGGCAATAGTTTTCATATCTTCAATAACAGTTAAAAGTTCTCCAACGCTTAATTCGGTCGATTTATTTGTTATTCATGATGGAACAAAGGTTGAAATTATTGATAGAATTGATAGTTGGGTTGAAATTAAAATCCAAAATGGAAGTACTGGTTGGTTACCTAAAAAATCTATTAGAGAGATTTAATTGATGAGTCTAGTCTAAGAACAGGCAATTTTCACAAAAAGAGTTATTTTGAGGGATATTTTAATTTTTTGAAATTCAGTGATGCCCTTAGCATCAGTAAATTGAAAAAAGTGAAAATAGTACCAAAAGAAACTTTTTTGATTTTGTTTGTTTTTAGACTGGACTCATTGATATTAAGTGGTATTATAAACCTTGAAATTACCTATATTTT
>Ga0307991_1001167_pt1 | contig 18654 bp, 18 predicted proteins | sample EllFjometagen131_FD_203146 | JGI IMG/M metagenome (GOLD analysis project Ga0307991, IMG submission 203146) | Marine microbial communities from Ellis Fjord, Antarctic Ocean - #131 | ecosystem: Environmental > Aquatic > Marine > Unclassified | place: Southern Ocean | collected 2014-10-08 | reverse complement strand
AAGGATTTTACAGACGAGAATAACAGGGTTTGCAGAGAAATCCTGAATCTTGTTATAAAAGTGGAAAATCCTGAAAAAGATATTACAAGGCCTGTTGAAATACTTAACAACTTTAAAAAATGGGTTTATCCTCCAATAAATGAGATAGCTGAGGTTATTATGTCAAGAAAGCTTTCCCCTACTTATTCTTTTTCATATGGCCCAAGGCTCTTTAATTTTGACAATGCAATAAACCAGATAGATGATTTCCTGATTCCTCTGCTTAAAAAAAATAATTTCTCGAGAAGAGGCATTGTAACTCTTTGGCATCCTACTGAAGATTCAAAATCATACAAAAGAGAAATACCTGCTTTGATATCCCTTGATTTTAAGATAAGAAATAAAAAACTTAATGTAACTGCCATTGTCAGGAGCAATGATCTGTTCTTCGGGTGGCCTGCTAACCTCTATCAGATTTTTGTATTGCAGGAATATGTTGCAAAAGAACTTAATTGCAAAACCGGCTCACTTACAACCTTCTCAAACAGTGCACATATCTTTAAAGATCAGTTTGAAGACATTCAAAAGGTTATTGCAGACTGAGCAGTAAGATTTGTTAGTTACCAATAGGTAGTAACAAAATAGAAAGCTTTATAAAGTTGTTATACATACTCTATTTATATATAAATTAAGAATAAAGAAAACCAATAAATAAAAAAATTTAAACAAAAAAATGAAATTAACAGAAAAAATAAAAAATATGTACTCAGAAATGAATTGGAAACTAACTGGCACTCTGATGAGCATACCAATTCTTAGCGAATTAGTAGTAGATAACTTTTCTAAATATGCTTTAGGTGCTACAAAATCTCCTTTTGATGATTCAGGAAGTTATATTCAAACAGGGTTTGGAATGGCTTTAATGCTTGGAATTGGAGCTCATATCTCCCATAAAAATATAGAAAAAGTTAAGACAAAAAAAATTTTGAAAAAATCCGAAAAAAAGTTTAGAACTTTTGTTGAAGATGCAGAGGATTTAATGTATATTACTGATAAAGATGGGTATTTTACTGACGTAAGTAACTCAATTGTTAATTCCTTAGGATATTCCAGGGAAGAATTGATGAAGATGAAGATAACACAAATTTTAACTAAAAAAGAAAAGGATTACTATAAGTTAAATAAGGATGAATTCATTTCAAATGGAAAGCTTAATACTGAAACTATATTTGTAACTAAAGATAAAAAAGAAATTTGCGGTGAATTAAAAGCTACTGCTGCTTATGATGGTAAGGGCAATTATATAGGATGCAAAACTGTATTTCATAATTTAACAGAGCGAAAGAGAGCAGAGACAAATTTGAAAGAAAGAATTAAAGAGCTTAATGGACTACATGATTTAGGAAGACTAGTCGAAGAAGTTGAAAGTCTGGATGAATTATTGCCTAAATTTGCAAAAAAAATTATTCCAAAAAATATGGCTTTTCCGGATAAAGTTTATGTAAGATTAAAAATTAATGGAAAAAACTATGTTAATTCTCATGGATTCAGGATAAAAGATTTTTCTCATAGCATTTCTAAACCAATTAAAGTTAAAAAAATAAAAAGAGGTAACCTAACGATGGGTTATATTGAAGATTTAGAAATAAATAAATTTGAACAAAAACTTATTAGCACATATGCAAGAAGGTTAGGAAAAATTATTGGAAAAAAGTATGATGAAGAAAAAATAAAAGAACAGTCGGTTAGAGACCCTTTAACAGGACTTTACAATCGTCATTATTATGAACAGAATATTAACAAAATAATTAATAGTGCTAAAGAAGAAAAACAAAAGGTTGGCTTTTCTATGTATGACTTAAATAATTTCAAATATCTGAATGATAATTTTGGGCATCTTAAAGGCGATAAAATATTAAAGGATTTTGCTCATCTTTTGAGCTCATCAATAAAAAGTTCTGATATTTCTATAAGGTTTGGTGGAGATGAATTCTTAGTTATCAGTCCAAATGCAACTCATCTTACAAAACAAAAAATAGATGATAGGCTGGAAAAGAAAATAAACTCGTATAATAAGCACAATAACAAAGACATAGATTATAATGTATCTGTTTCAGCAGGTCATACATTAAGAAGTGATTTAAGCAATAAATCTATTGAGTATACCCTAGATATTGCAGATAAAAATATGTATCAACACAAAAAAGGATTAGGTGGCAAGATCATTTAACCTTCCATTTCTTCCTTATAACATAAGTATCCAACAGCCAATAATACAAAACATTAATAAATAAAAAGAAAAACATATTTCTTATGCAGGTGTTCAAGGAAGAAATTATTAATATATTGAAAAAAGAGGTAAAGGGCAAAATAACCCTTGAAAACCCACCAGATTCTAAGCTAGGTGATTATGCATTTCCGTGCTTTGAACTTGCAAAACAGCTAAAGAAAAGCCCTGTGGAGATTGCAAAAGATTTAGCATTAAAAATAAAGCCAAACAAATACATAAAAGAAATAAAAAGCACAGGCCCATATGTTAATTTCTTTATCAATGAAAGCATTCTTAATGAAATCATTCTGAATGAAGTTCTAAAGCAAAAAGAGAATTACGGCTCATGGCCTAAGAAAAACAAAAGAGTTGTGATTGAATATCCTGCCCCAAATACAAATAAACCATTGCATTTAGGCCATGTAAGAAATATGCTGATTGGTGAGAGCCTTTCAAGAATTCTTGAGTTTAACGGTTTTAAGGTATTTAGGATTAATCTGAACAATGACCGCGGAATTCATATCTGCAAATCAATGCTTGCATATCAAAAATATGGCAAAAACAAAACTCCTGAATCAGAAAAAAAGAAATCAGATCATTTTGTTGGAGACTTTTATGTTCTTTACAACAAAAAATTAAAACAACATCCAGAGCTTGAAAAAGAAGCGCAGGAAATGCTCAGAAAATGGGAGTCAGGAGACAAAGAAACTGTTGAACTTTGGAAAAAGATGAACAACTGGGCAGTTAATGGTTTTAATGAAACATACAATGTATTTGGAATAAAGCATGATAAAACATACAATGAAAGTGAGCATTATAAGAAAGCAAAAGATATTGTTCTTGATAATCTAAAAAAAGGCATTTTCAAAAAAGATGAAGAAGGAAATACCTTAATTGAACTTGAAAAATACAATATGCCAAACAAGATATTATTGAGGGCTGACGGCACAAGTGTTTATATGACCCAAGATTTAATGCTTGCAAAATTAAAATACGCTGATTTTAAGATGGACAAATCTATTTTTGTCGTTGGCTCAGAGCAGAAGCTTCATTTCAGGCAATTGTTTAAGGTTCTTGAATTAATCGGATTCAAAAGCTTTGACGGATGCTATCATTTAGCGTATGGGATGATTATGCTTCCCGAAGGAAGAATGAAATCAAGAGAAGGAACTGTTGTTGATGCAGACAATATTGTTGATGATATGATAACTCTTGCAAAACAGGAAATAAAGAAAAGGCATGAGTTAGATAAAAAAGAGATAGAAAAAAGAGCAAAACAGATAGGTCTTGGAGCATTAAGCTTTTTTGTTTTAAAATATGATGCATTAAAAGATTTTGTATTTAACCCAAAAGAATCAATATCATTTGAGGGAGAGACCGGCCCATATATCCAGTATGCACATGCCCGTATTTGCAGCATTTTGAGAAAGTTTGGAAAAAATATAGATAAGGGTTTTATTGATAAAGCAGGATTATTTTTATTAAAAGAAAAACAGGAAACTGAATTAATTAAACTTTTAGGCAAATTTCCAGATGTTGTTGAAAATGCAGCATCTTCATACAAGCCATCATTAATCTCGCGTTATCTGCTTGACTTATCACAGAGCTTTAATGAGTTTTATCATATTCACCAGATTCTAAAGGAAAAAGAAGAACTTAGAAATGCAAGAATTCTTTTAATAGATAGTGTAAGGCAAGTTTTAAAGAATGGCCTTAATTTGCTTGGAATAAAAGCTCCTGAAAGAATGTAAAAACAAAGTTTTATATAATAGTTACTACTAATAAATAACTAAATTAATAAGATGATGTAAATGATCACCAAAAGAAAAAAATCCAATACTCTTACTAAAAAAAAATCTCTTAAACAACTTAGAAGAGAATGGGAAGAAAGAGAAAGTCATACAAAAAATGTGTCTAAGAAAATATGTAAAAAATATTATAATCATTACAATGAAGATAACCTGCAACTTAAGAAAATTAACTTAGATTTTAAAGTATCAGAAAAACCATTTACCAAACCAACAATGGATTCAATTGAAGAGTTTGGGGAGTTGAATATCTGCCCTAACATATATACAACTTTAACACTGGGGAATATTTGCTATAAAGAAGTTAACCAAAAAGGGATAACACCAGGAATATTACTTGAATCAATAATCTCCCTTTTTTTTGAATCACAAGATAGAGATATTAATCAAATAATTATTAAAAAAAACAGTGATCAACCATGCCGTTATGATATTATAGATGAATTTGGAAGAGTTATATATATTAAGCTGCACACAAAAAGCAAAGTTGAATATACTAAGTCAAAAACAGGCGCTCTTTTAAAATATTTAAAGAATAAGAAACTCTCTGATGAATTAATTTTTAAGGAATATATCAAACGGTTTAAAAAAGGATTTGATTCATACGTTAAATCTTTAAAAACCGAAATAAACACTGAAAAATTAAAGGATGATTTATTATTACAAGGACTTGGTTATAACAATAAAAAAGAAATTGAAATTGTTTTGCACAGGGGAGGGTGTATTTATGGCATAGTATTAAGACACCTAAAAAATAAACAAGTTATTTATGAAGAAATTTATTCTATGAATGAAAGGGATATTCGCCAAGCAATTCTTCCTATTAATAAGCAAGGTAAGGTATTTAATATAATTTCTGAAATAATACCTTCTTTATGTTCTTGCTATAAAAAAACACCAACAAACCTTCCTGAAATCAAATTTAAGAATGAGGGATTTATTCCGGTTTATACCAAACTTTTTAGAGAATTGGTTGAAAAAGAGCTTACCAAATAATGATAGCAATAGATATAAAGATTAATCCTGCTATGATAGAAACATAAGCGGCAAGCTCATCTCTTGGAAGATTTGCTATGATCTTTGTAATATCTTTTGATTTCTCTTTTTTAGTTAAAGTGTTTGTGCCAAATCCTGGATGTATTGATGGCCCAGGCTTAAATACTGGTTTTTGACCAGGATAATTAGGCTTTGTGCCAGGCATCATTGGCTTAGGTCTAATGCTCTTTTGAAATGGCTGATTTGTTCTTGGAAAATTAGGACGTGTTCCTGAGAAACTAGGCTTTTGTACTGGTGCTGTTTTCTTTTTTTCAAAAAGAGGTATAATCTTATTTCCTGCCTTAAGCTTCATTTAATCACCTTTTTTAATATTTTATTTCAATCTTTATAAAATTTTCTTTTTTAATTGAAAACCTTTTTATACTATTCTTATATCCTAAATAAATATGGCAAAAGAAGTGAGTTTTAAAACCACAAAAGATATTAAGATTTCTGATAAAATAATAGGCCAGGTTATTGGACAGGAGGACGCTGTCAATATCATAAGAAAAGCTGCTGAGCAGAGAAGGCATGTCTTGTTAATAGGTGAGCCAGGAACAGGAAAATCAATGCTTGGTATGGCACTGGCAGAATTATTGCCAAAAGAAAAACTTGTTGATGTTATTTCATTTCGTAATATGAACGATGAAAATCAACCATTAATAAGAGTGATGCCTGCAGGAAAAGGCAGAGATATTGTTATGAAATCAAGACTTGAGGGCACAAACCTTTTCAAAAACCAGAATATAATTATTTTTATTCTTGTTATTATATCAATGTTTGCTCCATGGTGGGTAAGAGCAGAATATAATTCTGATATTATGTTTGCGGCATTTTTCTTAGGGGGAATGATATTTCTTGCAGCATTTATTATATTTATGAATCTTGGCAAAAAAATGAATCCAAAAATAAGTGTGCCAAAGGTTATAGTTGATAATTTTAATAAAAAACATGCACCCTTTCTTGACGCAACTGGTGCACACGCAGGCGCTTTATTAGGGGATGTTTTACATGATCCATTCCAGTCTGGCGGTTTAGGAACACCTGCTCATGAGAGAGTTGTTGCAGGAATGATTCATAAAGCAAATATGGGTGTTCTCTTTATTGATGAAATAGCTACCTTGCATCCAGCAACACAACAGGAATTATTAACTTCATTGCAGGAAGGCAAATATGCAATAACTGGTCAGAGCGAAAGAAGTGCTGGAGCAATGGTAAGGACAGAAGTAGTTCCATGTAACTTTATCTTAGTTGCTGCTGGTAATCTTGAAACAGTTAAGAAAATGCATCCTGCATTAAGGTCAAGAATAAGAGGTTATGGTTATGAGATTTATATGAAAAAAACAATGAAAGATACTCCTGAAAACCGAAATAAGATAGCTATTTTTACTGCACAAGAGATTATAAAAGACAAAAAAATACCTCACTTCAGCAAAGAGGCTGTTGATGCTATTATAGAGGAGGCAAGGAAAATGGCTAACAGGAAAGGCCATTTAACCTTAAGATTAAGAGAACTTGGTGGCTTGATAAGGGCAGCAGGTGATTTAGCAAAAGAACAAAATGCAGAATTTGTTATGAAAAAGCATATTATGAATGCAAAGAAAATAGCACGCACTCTTGAACAGCAGATAGCTGATAGATATATTGAGCAGAAAAAAGAGTATGAGGTAATTGTTACAAAAGGAAATAAGGTTGGCAGGGTTAATGGACTTGCTGTTATAGGTGGCTCTGAGGCATATTCTGGTATTATCTTGCCAATTGAATCACAGGTAACACCAGGTGGTAAGGAGACAGAGATTATTGCAACTGGCCAGCTTGGAAAGATAGCAAAGGAATCTATAAAGAATGTTTCAGCTATTATCAAAAAATATTTTGGTGAGGATATCAAGGAAACATATGACCTTTATGTTCAGTTCATGCAGACCTATGAGGGCGTTGAAGGAGACTCTGCAAGCATAGCTGTTGCAACATCAGTAATATCTGCATTTAAGAATATTCCTGTAAAGCAGGACTTTGCAATGACTGGCTCATTATCTGTAAGAGGAGAAGTTCTCCCAGTTGGTGGAGTAAGCTCAAAGGTTGATGCAGCTATTGAGGCTGGCATAAAGAATGTAATTGTGCCAAAGGCTAATTTAAAGGACATAATAATTGATTCTGAAAAGATATCCAAAATTAAGATAATTCCTGTTGAGACAATTAATGATGTCTTGAAAGAGGTTCTTAACTGGAAGGGCAAGGAAGATATTCTTAAAATAATTCTGAAGAAATAATGAATTTTTCGAAAATTTTTTAAAGTCTAATATCTATTTTTAAAATATGCCTAAAAAAATTCCAAATAAATGCCCGGAATGCGGGAGTAATAAAGTAAGGTATAACAAGAAAACAAAAGAATTAGTCTGTAATGACTGCGGGCTTATAAGTTATATAAAATAACTACAATTTTAGTGATAACATTACTAAACAGAGCTGTCTTGTTCTAACCAAAAGCTATATAAATGAATAAAAACTGTTTTGTTAGGAGGTGTTATAATGAAGATCAAACTTATAAAAAAACCAAAAAGGCCAGTGATTATAGAAGGATTTCCCGGATTCGGACTCGTTGGCACAATAGCATGCGAATTCTTAACAGATCGTCTTAATACAGAACTTATAGGGAAAGTTCTGCTTGAAGACGAACCTGCAATGGTGGCAATACACAAGGGTAAGATTATAGAACCTTTATCTATTTCATATAATAAAAAATATAACCTTGTTATAATTCACTCAATGACTGCAACACCTGGCTCAGAATGGAAGATATCTGATATAATAATTTCTATAGCAAAAGAACTTAATGCAAAAGAGATAGTAAGTTTGGAAAGTGTCAACTCTAATAGTATAATGGGAAAACCAAAGGTTTTTTATTACACAAATGATAAGAAAAAAGAAAAAACATTCAAAAATTTTAAACTAAATCCTCTTAAAGAAGGGATTATTATGGGTGTTAGCTCGGCTTTGTTATTGAAAATAGATAAAATACCTATGTCCTGCATATTTGCTGAGACACATACTACCCTGCCTGATAGCAAGGCAGCTGCTGAAGTAATTAAGGTTTTGGATATGTACCTTAATTTGAAAGTTGACTACAAACCTTTGCTTGAAACAGCAAAACAGTTTGAAAACAAGCTAAAGGACATACTTAAGCAGAGCAAACAATCAGTTGAGAATAGGGATAAAAAGGCATTGAGTTATGTTGGTTAAACTTCTTTAGATTTTATTTCTTTTTACTATTCTATTAGCTTTGTTGGTGAGTAATAAAGAAATTATTACTAAATATTAATCTATGAGTGGTAACAAAACAAAAGATTTATATATACTTTAAGTACTACCATTATAAACTAATGAAGGGTATATAACATGGATGCTAAAACTTTTTACGAAAATCTAAGACCAGAAGATGAGAGAATTATGAGAGAAATAGTTCAAGTTTTAAAAAAATACCATCCTATAGAGGTTTTTGCTATAGACAAAGCAGCAAAACCACATCATCATAGGGAATATCAAAATATCAGCCTTTTATTAAAGGGTGTTAATATAACAAGTTATAATCTATCAATAGATGAAATTGAAGGTATGGATGATAAAATTGATGTAACTAGAATCAATACAAATAACACTATAGATGATAGATGTAAATATGACTCACATGTAACAGATAATAGAATGATTAAGATTAAGCATAACAGAACAAAAATTAGGCTTTTTTATACAATAAATAGTACTGGGGTGAGTCCAAAAATTAGTTTGTGAGTTTCAACCCTCACTTTTTTGTTTTTTATATTGATTTTTTAATATTTTTTTTGATCCTTACTTGATTTTATCTTTTTTATCTAATTTTTCAGACCTTTTTATGCCTTATTTTGCTTTATAGTTGTTTTTAGGAATTTTTAGAATCATCCAACTTTTGAGCATTTATCTTAACCCTCACTTTTTGCTTTATTTTCTGGTTTTTTCAAATTTTAAAAATTAATTATATTCTATAAAATATAAATTAGAAAGATTAGGTTATGTAATATTCTTTAATAAAAGTATTATCTAAACTACATTTTATAATATATCAATACAATTAAAAGTTTTAATTAAAAATTAAATCTTTTACTTAATTTAACAACTAAAACTTTTAATCAAAAACTATAAGTTTTATTATATCAAAAATAATTAATTTTAACCAAAAATAATAGGTTCTTTTTATTTAAAAATTTATTTTTCCTCAAAAAGCTTATCTAAGTCGTTAGATTTATCCCAAATATAAAATAATCTATAAAACTCCAGCATGAGTTTATGGGAGTTTTGTGCTAACTTTTTGGCTGTTTTTGTTTGGAGGTATTTATTATACCTATTTTTCTGAATTTCTTCTGTTTTATGAACAGCTTCATCGAATTCATTGTTTTTAAAAACCAAAAAATCTGAAATTGTTCTGCAAAAACCAAAAGGTCCAATCATTTGAAGTTTATCTGCATCATAAATGATTTTTGCTTCAATAGTCTTTGCTTTGTTGATGTTTGTTGTATCATGACAGAAAATGCAATGTTTTACTTTTTCAATAAATTTACTATCAAATCCTATTTCTCTTAAGAAAGGTTCTGCTATTTCTGCACCAATCCCCCCATGTACTTTTTCTTGAATTGGCTGGGCAATATCATGAAGCCATGCAGCAACAATACAAACATCTAAATCTGCATTTTCTTTCAAGGCAAGAAATTTAGCTATATTAACAGTTCTTTTAATATGATCTAAATTATGGTTATAATCAGCATCTTTTAATTTTTCTTTAACAAATTCTTCAATTTTATTTAATTTAATTTTTGGTATAACCATACTACTTAATTATTTTAATCAAATATATAAAAACTTTGTTTTCTAGAAAGATTTATATAAAGGTGCGTATAATGTACCTTATACGCATGTTTTTATATATGAATTAATAATAGTACCCTTTCGAAGGCATATTTTCAACAAAAACCTGGCTTTTTGGGCAAAATAAGGTATTCAAGAGAGGTTGATAAATTGATTAAAAAACTTAAGACCGAATTACAAATAAGGGGCTTTAGTGAAAAAACCATTAAGGCTTATGTTTTTCATAATCAGAGGTTTCTTGATTTTATTAAAAAAGAGCCAAATAAGATTAATGGAGATGATGTGAAATCTTACATGGCTTACCTTATGGCTGAAAAAAAGCAAAAGCCGAGTTCTGTTAATCTTGTTTTGAGTGCCTTAAAGTTTATGTATCAGGAAATCATGAAAAAAAGGATATTTGATGATATAAAATCTCCAAAAAATGAGAAAAAGCTGCCTACTGTACTTACAAGGGATGAGATTAAAAGAATGATAAAAGCAGTTAAAAACCAGAAACATAAACTTTTGATAGAATTTATGTATTCATCTGGATTGAGAGTTTCAGAGTGTGCTAGCATTAAAATACAAGATCTTAATTTGCAAGAAAAAATGGGGTTAATTAAGAGTGGAAAAGGAAAAAAAGATAGAAATATTATACTCTCAATAAAATTAGTTAGTGATTTAACAGGTTATGTTGCTAATAGAAATGATAACAATCCTTATGTTTTTAATTCAAAAGAGGGGCATTTAAGTATAAGACAAGCACAAAAAATAGTGCATGAGGCAGCAAAAAAAGCAGGAATTAAAAAAAGAGTTTTCTGCCATGCTTTAAGAAGCTCTTTTGCAACACATTTGCTTGAAAATGGTACAGATATAAGGATTATCCAAGAACTGTTGGGGCATTCAAACATTCAGACAACTGAAAGGTATACAAAGGTATCAACAGCTCAGTTAAAAAAAGTAATAAGCCCATTTGATGCATAATTGAACTTTTATTTTTAATAAAACTTTTAATAAATGATTAAATCTTTTAGTCTTTAATAAGATTAAATCTTTTAGTCAAAAACTAAAACTTATTATTTAAATTTCTATTAAAACTTATAATCATTAATTAGAATATTTTATCATAATTATAATTAAATTTTAATTAATAATTCAATAAATTATTTATAAAAGTTTTTAACCCTGTTTTTTAAAATGAAAAAAGTAGCAGAATTGCATTAAAAGATTTTAATCAATGAATCTTCTTGCCATGCTTTCATTAATATCAACCAAATTTTCCTTTGCCTGCATATGCTTAAACTTTTGGTCAATATTGAGATAAACCTCATGATTTACATATTTTTTTATTACTGGAACTCCTTTCTCTATAAGGTTTATTACATATTCTCTAACCATAAATTCTGTTAGGCTAATTCTTCTTGCAATACTTTTATATGTTATTGGACCTTTTTCCTCAGACATTGTGTAAAGCGCAAGAAATACTTCTTTTTCCCTTGTAGTAAGAAAAATATGATTATAAACTTGTTCTTTATCCTGCTTTTTATCATTATTTGCAACAAAGTGATTCATAAAAAGCTGTAATTCCTCTAGTTTTTCATTTATTTTATCAATTTTTGAATCAGTATTACACAAATACTCATAATTAGCCTGAATTTCATTAGTATTCTCATTAATAGAACTTAAATGCTCCCCAAATTCCTCTTTTATTGTATTAAAGGCTTTTTTCAGCTTTCTTTTAACTTCAACAATTTCCTCAGGATCATTACTCTTTTTTGTATTTGATAAATCAAAATTAATCAACATCACCCCGAATTAATTATGTTTTTTAGCTTACTTAAAAACTTTTCTAAAAATGACAAATTTTAAAAATAGAATCATGATTTAATTTAAGAATGATAAAATCTAAATCAAAATTAGCTATTATTTTGTCAAAACTTAAGACCTTCAGTTCTCCAGACTTAATGGCAGAACAATATGCAACTGACTCAGAGATAGCTGCAGAAGTCTTATGGAATGCTTTTTATCTTTATGACATAGAAAATAAAACAATAGCTGATCTTGGAAGCGGTACAGGGATACTTGGATTAGGAGCCCTATTATTAGGTGCAAAAAAAGTTTTTTTCATTGAGTCTGACAAAAATTCAACCAAAACTGCAAAGGAAAATTTAAAGTTTTTAGAGGAGAAACTAGGCATCAAGCTTGTTAAAAAAGCAATTTTCCTTAACCAAGACATTAATAATTTTAATGAAAAAGTTGATATAGTAATCCAAAATCCTCCATTTGGAACCAAACAAAAACATGCTGATAAAATGTTCTTAGAAAAAGCCTTTTCAATTACGAAAATAATCTATAGTTTTCATAAGCTTGAAACAGAAAGGTTTGTAAATAAAATATCAGGGGATTATGGCTTTGAAATTACCCACTTATGGAAATTTGATTTTCCAATAAAAGCAACATATAGTTTTCATAGAAAGAAAATTCAGAGAATAAAGGTAGGGTGCTGGAGAATTAAAGGAATTAAATAGAAATGTTTATAAATATTACACAAATCCCCTTTTTAGGGTGTTTTTATGGAAATTAATATTATTGAGGAAAAAAAAGATAAAATAAGCTTTGAAATTAAGGGAGAAGGAAACACATTCTGCAATCTTTTAAAAGATGAATTATGGAATGACAAGCATGTTACTGTAGCAGCATATCACATTAAACATCCATTAATAGGTATTCCTTTTATGATTGTTGAGACAGATGGAAATAAGACTCCTAGACAGACATTAGCAAGTGCTGCTGAGAGAATAGTTGATAAAGTGGAAAATCTAAAAAAAGAGGCCAAAAAGACACTAAAATGATTAAGCCATCAGATGGCAAATTATTGATAAAACTAGCAAGAAAATCTATTTCTTCATATTTCTTAAAAAATGAACCAGATATAAGCGCCGTAAAACAGTTTTCTGACAGGCAAGGGGTATTCGTAACTTTATATAAAAATAAGCAATTAAGAGGTTGTATTGGCTTTCCAGAGCCAGTTTTCCCATTGTTTGAAGCCATAATAAAGGCAGCAAGGTCAGCTGCTTTTGAGGATACAAGATTTCTACCATTGCAGAAAGAAGAATTAAAGAATATTGAAATAGAAATTTCTGTACTCACAGTTCCAGCATTAATTAAGGTAGAAAAACCAGAGGATTATATTAAAAAGATAAAAATTGGAGAAGATGGCCTCATAATAAGATCCAGCCTTGGCTCCGGACTTTTACTGCCCCAGGTTGCAACAGAATATAAGTGGGGAATTGAAGAATTTCTTAGGCATTTATGCGAAAAAGCCTGGTTAAAGCAGGATGCATGGAAGAATACAAACAACAGAATTTATGCTTTTAAGGCACAGATATTTAAAGAGTAATAATCTGCCCAACTAGCAATCTTTTCTATTTTTTTTACCTGATAGTTAAACAATTTAGTTTTTTTTATTTGTAATAACCCATCAGATATAAAATTAATCATTTTTTCTAAACCTTCATAATCATTTAATTTTTCTATTTTTTCGTTTTCAAGGTACTTATTTTTTATATATTTAATTTCTTGTCCATAATTATCAATTTTGTTGTCCAGTTTCATCGCATAACTAAATCTGGAGTTTACCTTAGCCAATGCAGTATAAGCTATATTTCTAATCTTATTTTTAAATTTAGCAAAATAAGAAGTTTCTAATTCGTTTTTTGGATAATTTTGAAATTCTTGTCTTTGCCTAATATTTTTATTTTTTCTTCTAAATCCAACATAGTCTACTATTTTATTATAATTTTTTTCATGTCGTTCTTGATAACTATTTAGTATCCTATAAAGTGTTGAAACCGAGAAACTTGTAGGTTTAAAATTATCTTCTCTTTGTATCTCATTGAATTTTTTGCTTATATCTCCTACTTTTATGTTTTTATCATGGTATAATTCAACTATTTTCTGTACTTGATAAGAATTTAGGCCTTTAGAGTAAACTCTATTTTTTGTTTTTACTAATCTATTTTCTAGGTTTCTACTATTAATTTTAATCATTTTAGTTATAAAGAAGTCATTATATACAAATGTTACTACTTCTAAGTGTAATAATAAACTAAACTATATTTAAATAATAAAAAAGTCCATAAGATTTAAAACTGGAATAAGTAATATACTAGGCTTATATAAAGAAAAAATAGAGAAAGATTAACCTATTTCCCAAAGCGCCTGTTTCCGTCTAAAATAATTCCTATATGCTTTGGATTACTGTTCATGCAGTGAGAAAAAAATAGGTTGTTTATAAAGGTTTTTGTATATTTGATAATTTTCTAATTTTTAATAAAAAAATTTATTTTATTTATAAGATCATTTGTTCTTTCTATGCCTTTTTGATAACCTAATAATTCATACCTATTTTTTATCATTGCCAAGGGATTTTTTATAATATAATTAAGCCTTGCATCTGCACCTTTAATCCTTCCTGTTTTCTCTCCATATATAATTTCATTCTCATATTTCTTAATTTCTTGATTAATTGTACTAACTGCATAATTGAATTTATTGTTTACCTCAAAATTTAATTTATTTATATTGGCAGTATAATTATTAATTTGTTCTTCAAGTCTCTTTTCACTTTTCCAGTTGCTATAATCTTTTATTTGTCTTGTTTTTGCTTTAATTTCCTTGATTAATGGCAGCTCTTTGTTCTGAATTCCAAATTTGAGTAATGGGTCAAGTTGATTTTGTAAGCCCTCAACCTGATATTTATCCTTGTTGATATTATCTTTTACATTGTCCAGGATCCTAAGGTAATCCTGTTTTTTCTTGTTTATTTGCTCTTCAATTTTATCCAGTTCTGAAAACATATTTGTGTCTCCAAAGCAGCCATACAAATACCTTAGGCTAGTGTTCTTTGATACTAAATATTCAAGCTTTTCTATGGTTCCTGGTTTTTCCCAGTTATTATTATAAAAAGTATTATTCACTAGTTGAAATTTAGTATTTATTTTTTCTATTTCAGAATTGATTTTGTTTTTTGTATTTTCTTTAATATTAACTATCTGATTAAGAAGCAATATAGCATCATTCTTAAAATAATTGTCTTGCTTGAAGATTTTAAGTTTTTCTAAATTTGAATCAAGTTCATCAACCATATCATAAATTCTGTCTATTTTTTGTTTTGTAATATTCCCATTGAAGGTTATTTCAACAAGATTTTTATTTTTTTGAATCTTTTCATTTAATTGGGTTTTTTCATAAATAAAATTAGTTAATTCTTCACTGTTTTTAACATATTTTTTTGGAAAATGTATTATCTCCCCTTTTTCAGCTATTGAATCAAACTTTTCATCAAATTTTTTGTTGAATTCAATTATTTTATTTAAGTTGTAAGAGTTATTGCATATTTTTTCTGCTATTGTTTCCAATGTCTCACCTTCTATTACTTGATAATATTTTGAACTTTCAAATAAGACATCCTGCTTTTTCTTAACTTTATAAGCCTCAACAGAACCATAACCAATAGCTGCAATTATTAATAAGCCAACAATTGATTTTGTTATTTTTCTCTTAAAATTATTTGCATTTGATTGCTCTTTGTCTATATTGTTTCTTATTTTTCTATCTAAATCATTGAATTTTGATTCAGTATCATCGATTATGCTTTCAAGTTCTGATTTCATTTTATGTTTGTATTATTTCTTTAATCTTATTGAACTTGTTGTAATATTCTAATAACTCTCTTTGAAAAGATTCGAATTTTTTCTTTCTTATGAACGAAGTAAAATACCTACCTTTACCATCATCATTTAAGTTGTATTTTTTCTCTAAATTAAACAGATTTTTCTTTATTATTTCTATGCCTTTCTTTGCCTTTTCGTTAAACAAATTATTCAAATCATTTAGACATGATTTATGCCTATCAAGAAACTCTTTATTTTTAGTATAAACAGGCACTTTTAAATTAGTTAAAATGTTCTTTTTTATATCATATAAAAAATAAATTTCTTCTTCTGAAATTTGATATTGATCAAGAAATATTTCTTTGATTTTTTTTATGTCTTTACAAACCAAATAACCCTTTGCAAACTCAAGTGCTTTCTGTTCAGGATTAATATTGGAATTAATTATTTGTTTTGAATAAGATTCATCAAGAAATGGTAGGAGAATATCCATAAAAATTATTGCCTTTAAGTCTTTTATATCATAAGACTGTTTTATTAGATTTTTTATTTCATTATGCTTTAATAATTTAATATAAGATGTAGAAAGAATTTCAACATTCATATCATTACGGTAATTTAAAAATGAATCAAATAGTTCTGGTCTTTTATTGTATCCATGTTTTTCTTTTTTAATTAAGCCTAGTGTACAATAATCAATTAAGGCATTTGAATCCTTTTTATTCAATAATTGGATAATTTCTTTCTCCCCTTTTTTGTTAAATCCAAGGTAATAATCAGCCGAAATAAGACTCCTTAAGTCTGCAAAATCAACTTTTTCTTTAATTACCTCTTTTTTTAGATTATCAAGAAAATAATTTAATATTATGTTGTCTTCAATTATATCAGAAATCCTTTTAAAATCAGGTTTTATAATGCTTGTTATGGATTTAACTCTTTCTTCCAAACTTTTCTCTGAATTAAATTGATTTTCATCTTCTTTTTTGATTTTAATCCACCTTTATGATTTTCCATTTCTCCAGTAAATAAAATTTTCAGTGATTTCATTATCATTTAAGATCTTATATTTTCTATGATGAATATCAAATTTGTTATAAGCTGGATCAACAAGGATGGGATTATTTTGAATATAAACCACTGCGCACCCATGATTAACTTTCTTGTTATTGCAATCAATCTTAACGCTTACATACTTTGACTTTAGCCCTGTTGCCCGCGCCATCGTTATATAGAGAAAAGCCATCTCTCCGCAAATCCCTAGTTTCCGCTCTAAAGTTTCCTTTGAATTTTGATATTTATTATTATTCCTTAAATTATCATACTCTATATTTTGGTGCACCCAATTAAATATTCTTTTGGATTTTTCTTCATCATTCTTTATATCAGCAGTATAATCCTTAATTATTTTTACAAGTTCAGAATTTATTATAAAAGGATTTTCAATGCTTTTATCAGCTAATAAAACATTATATCCTTCAGTGATATTATTAAGATTAAAATATGGAACAGATGAAATTTTTTTATATTCTTTTTTGATTTTTTCAATGAGATATGTATTTCGATTATTATTCTCAATGCTTTTCAGATTATTTTCTAAATTCTTTCTTTTAATTTTGTTTAGAAGGTCATCACTATTTTTTCTTTGCGTTTTTCTTATGACCTTCCCATTTGTTATTTTCCACAAATTCATTTTAACCTGAGGCCTTGTAGAAAATTTTGTTGAATTCTTTTTCGAGTCGAGGGTTTAATTTGGATATATCATCAGAAAGGGTCTTAATCAATTCAATTTTGGTTTTATCCTTGATTTTATACTGGTCTTTTAGTTCATATGGCATAAGAGAGCCTTTAGCTCCAGCATTTTTTAGTGATTTTATATTATGTTTTTTCCCAAATTCCCTAATTTCCTGCTGCCTGTTTTTTTGATTTTGATTACTTGCTAAGCTTTCATTAGCTGCATAAGCAATTTCCCATAACCCAGGATTTCCAGTTTCTTTATCCATAATATCCCAAAGTGTATCCCCTTTTTGAATTATATATTCCTTTTTGTTAGCTTGATTATCTTCAGCTGTTTCATTGTTATAAACAACTAATGGAACAGTATTTTCTTTTTCTATAATCTGTTCTATTTTTTTAGTTGGCTCAATATAGTTAGTTAGTTTGTTTGGCTTATGATTAGCATACATCAGTGAGCCTGCCCCCATTGCAAGGGATAATGCACCTATAAGACCCGCTTTCCAATACTTTTGCACAGTTTTTTTTATGAAACCTTTTGTTTTTACAGAATAATTTTTTAATGTTTTACTCATATAAGCAATAGGATTATATTTGATTATATTTGGCGGCTCTTTTTTATTATTTTTATTTCTCCAGTTCACCTTATTTCCATTATTTTCATATTTATGAAGAACCCTATAAAGTGTAGATGTGCTGAATTTTTTCTCTGGCTCATTTTCTTGCCTGTTTTTATTTAACTCATTGCGTAAATCCTTAGCATTAACATTTGTGTTATTATACAAATTAATAATGTCTGCTTTATCTTCATCAGAAATTTTATTTAATCTTCTTTCTATATTATAACCTTTATTTTCTGCTTTTCTTAGAATCTTATCAAGAGTATAATTATTGATATTATATTCACTGCATATTTGTTTTCGGGTTAATTCTTTATGATTATTGTACTTATCTATAATCTCTTCTAAATTGTTATCTTTTGTTCTATTTATAACTTCACTTGTTTGAGGTTCAACAGTTTTTTTATTTTCATTTGAATTGTTTAGTTTATTATTATATACTATTGCAGGCAATTGTTTTACATGTTTGATTGGGACATCTTTTTTATATATGCTTTCTTGTTTTTCATCAGTATTTTTTAACTTTTCTTCAGGCGTTTTTGTTATTATTTCCTCTAAGTTTTTATTCACTTTCTCATCTTTTTCAGAAGGCTTAACAATAGTCATATTAAAATCATTAACTCTTGTTTCTACTTCACTTATGATTTTTCTTAATTCATAGT
>Ga0307991_1001165_pt1 | contig 18667 bp, 10 predicted proteins | sample EllFjometagen131_FD_203146 | JGI IMG/M metagenome (GOLD analysis project Ga0307991, IMG submission 203146) | Marine microbial communities from Ellis Fjord, Antarctic Ocean - #131 | ecosystem: Environmental > Aquatic > Marine > Unclassified | place: Southern Ocean | collected 2014-10-08 | reverse complement strand
TTGCTAGAACTCCCCGACAATTATCATTGATTTTAAAACTAATTACTAATTCTCTTAAACCTGGATTTTTACCCAGCATAGGGCAATTACCACATTCGGAAGAAACATTTTTAATTGCAATTACATTATTTTCGTTCAACGATCTTTTTGAGCATTCGTTAATTTCCCCATTCCTTAAATTCTTGATCATTTCCTGATAACCAACAGCTTTGCCTGAATGATAATCCTTAATAAATTTCATTGAATTATCAAAAAGCAATATCCATGTATCGATGTAATCCATGGTTTTTGTAAGTATATCGCAAGTTCCTTGTAGTAAATTATCTATGTTATTTTCTTTGGAAAGGAAAATATTTACATCTCTAATTGCATGGAATACCAAATTTAAATGTTTGTTTCTTTTTTCGGCAATAACTCGTTTTGTAATATCAAGGAAGGATGCAATACTTTTAGAAGTGCCGGGTATTAAGCTCATTGACAAAAAAACAACCTTTGGGACTTTATTAGCATTAAGAGCTCGAAATTCGAAATTACTTGTTGATTTTAAATCTCTCCTTAGGTTTTGTATATATTTTGTTTTTATTTTTATAAGGTCTTCTTTTATAATAAATTCAGTCCATGATTTTTTCCCTTCAATTTCATTTTTTGAAAGACCGGTAAATTTCAAAAATTCGTTATTTACTAATGACAATATATTATTTTTTTCAATAATACACATTGCAGAACTGGAATTATTGAATAATGTCTTGTATAAATTGCTACTTATATTAGTATTTGTTTCGTAGTTTTCATTCATTTGAGTAAAATTGTTTTTAAAACTGCAAAATGGAATTTACTGCTTATTCATTAATTCGTGCATTATTTGTTTCATTTAATGAATTTGCGGAAAAAAAATAAAAAAGTTTTAGATTAAAGTCAAAAATACTTTAAAAAACTAAAGGTAAATAACAAATTTATAAAAAAGAATAATAAATTTTAGTTTGTTAATATGGTTCAAATATTTTTCGCGGTAAATATTAAAAAATCGCTGATTTAGTTTCCTGATACAGAGGCTTGTTCTAATTCATTGTAAATGATTAATAAAAAATTCATATAATTGCATGCTAAAAAATAATTATAAAATGGAACCAAAAAGAATTTTTGACCTTTTGTCGAGGTATAAAAGTAAGTTTAAGCCAAAAGATGATGTATTAGCAGCAAAGGAAAACGGTAGTTGGAAAAAGTTTACTATTGATGAATATATCGAAAATGTTAATAATGTTAGTTATGCTCTGTTGAAATTGGGAATAAAAAAGGGCGATACAGTTGCGAGTGTTTCAAATAATCGACCGGAATGGAACTTTATTGATATGGGAATACAGCAAATTGGCGCAATTCACACACCTATTTATCCAACAATAAGCGAATCAGATTATAAATATATTTTGAATCATGCTGAAGTCAGACTTGTATTTATTTCAAGTGCTGAGTTGTTGGCAAAAATCAAACATATATTTGCTGATGTCTCAACATTGACAGATATTTATACTTTTAACAAAATTGAAGGAGAAAAACATTTCAATGAATTAATTGAATTAGGAAAAAATAATCCTGAAAAAGAAACACTTGAAAAGATAAAAGACAGTGTAAAACCGGATGATGTTGCAACTTTAATTTATACTTCAGGTACAACCGGAAATCCAAAAGGGGTAATGCTTTCGCATAATAATTTATTAAGTAATTCTATAGCCGTTTCGTATATTCCTACTTTTGGAGAAGAAGGAAAAGGTTTAAGTTTTTTACCTCTGTGTCATGTTTACGAACGCATGATAAATTATCTTTATCATTATCTCGGGATATCAATATATTATGCTCAGAATATGGCAACAATATCAGATAATGCCAAAGAAATCAAACCAGATATGATGACTGCTGTACCTCGTTTTCTGGAGAAAGTTTATGATAAAATTCTTAATAAAGGTAGAAAACTTAAGGGTGTTAAAAAGGGGATATTTTTCTGGGCAGTTAATCTGGCAGAAAATTATGAGTTAAATGGTGAAAATGGATGGTGGTACGAATTTAAACTTAAAATTGCAGATAAACTTGTTTTAAGCAAATGGCGTGAGGCTTTGGGTGGAAATTTTAAAATTATTGTTTCAGGTGGAGCAGCAATACAACCTAGACTTGCGAGAGTTTTTTGGTCGGCGAAACTTCCGGTTTATGAAGGATATGGTCTTACAGAAACATCTCCTGTTATTGCAGTAACAAGTACTGATAGTAATGGTATTAAATTTGGAACCGTTGGCCCTCCTCTTCGGGGAGTTGAAATTAAAATTTCTGATGATGGAGAAGTGCTTTGCAAAAGCCCGGGAGTTATGCTGGGATATTATAATGACAAGAAACTAACAGATGAAGTAATTGATAAAGATGGTTGGTTTTATACAGGTGATGTTGGAGTTTTTGAAAAAGAAGGTCAATTAAGATTAACAGGTAGGAAAAAGGAAATTTTTAAATCCTCAATGGGAAAATATATTGCGCCTCAGATTGTAGAAAATATTCTAAAAGAATCTCCATTTATTGATAATTCAATGGTTGTTGGTGAAAATCAAAAATTTGCTGCTGCATTGATTGTTCCTAATTTTGAACATCTAAAATCTTGGTGTAATATTAAAAAGATAGATTATCCAGGCAATGAAGAAATAATTAAGGAGTATGTGATAAGGAAAAGATACCAAAGAGAAATTGAAAAGTGCAATAAAGAACTTGGCTCTCCTGAACAAATTAGAAAATTTAGATTTGTTGATACTGAATGGTCTGTTGAAACCGGAGATTTATCTGCTACCTTAAAACTAAAGAGAAATGTTGTACAAAAAAAATATCAGCATCTTATTGACGAGATTTTTAAGATTTGATTTGAAGTTTTAACCAAAACCAATTACTATGAAAATAGAAGTAACAAGGATTTTTGATATTCTACCACATTATAAAGAAAACTACAAGCATAAAGAAGATGTAATTGTTGGTAAAGAAGATGGTGTTTGGGTAAAACACGATATTGATGAATATATAGAAAAAGCCAAGAATATTAGTTATGGGTTAATAAAGCTTGGTGTAAAACCCGGAGATAAAATTGCTACTATTTCGAATAATCGTCCAGAGTGGAATTTCCTTGATATGGGGGTTTCTCAAATTGGTGCTATTCATACACCAATTTACCCAACAATTAGTGAAGATGATTATAGATTTATTCTAAAACATGCAGAGGTTAAATATGTGTTTGTAGCTGGGAAAGAATTATTATCCAAAATTGAGCACATTTTGCCTGATATACCATCAATAAAGGGTATATATACTTTTAAGAATATTGCTACCGAAAAACATCTCAACGATTTGATTGAGCTTGGTGAAAAAAATCCAGTACCTGAAAAACTCAAAAAGTTGAAAGCTGAAATCAAAGAGGAAGATATTGCAACTTTGATTTATACTTCTGGAACAACAGGAAATCCAAAAGGTGTAATGCTCTCTCATAGTAATATTTTAACTAATGCAAAAGCTGTTGCACATATTCCTCCGGTTGGAGAAGAAGGCAGAGCGCTTAGCTATCTTCCACTTTGTCACGTATACGAACGTATGCTTAATTATTGTTTCCAGTATCTTGGTATTTCAATTTATTATGCAGAAAACATGGGCAAGATTGCTGATAATATCAGAGAAACAAAACCTCATATTTTATCTACAGTACCTCGATTACTCGAAAAAGTTTATGATAGAATAGTTGATAAAGGTCGTAAACTCACAGGGCTCAAAAGACAATTATTTTTCTGGTCTCTTAATTTAGGATTAAGATATGAATTGAATGGAGCTAATGGTTGGCTTTATGGATTAAAATTAGGCATTGCCAGAAAATTGGTTTTTAGCAAATGGCAAGCTGGTCTGGGTGGAAATATGAAAGTAATTGTTTCGGGTGGTGCTGCACTTCAGGAACGTTTAGGAAGAGTTTTTACTGCTGCCGGTATTCCATGTCTCGAAGGTTATGGCTTAACAGAAACCTCACCTGTAATTACTGTTAATGATTTTAATGAAAATGGTTGGAAATTTGGTACTGTTGGCCCTCCTATAAAGGATGTAGAAATAAAAATTGCCGAAGATGGTGAAATTCTTTCAAGAGGTCCAAACACTATGTTGGGATATTTTAAAGCACCTGAATTAACAAAAGAAGTTATTGATATAGATGGATGGTTTCATACCGGTGATGTGGGAGTTATTGAAAAAATGGGTCAACTTAGAATTACTGGTAGAAAGAAAGAGATTTTTAAGACTTCGCTTGGGAAATATATTAGTCCGCAGTTGCTAGAAAACAAGTTTAAGGAATCACCTTTTATTGATAATATTGTTGTTCTTGGCGAAAATCAAAAATTTGCTGCTGCCTTAGTAGTACCAGATTTTGAACACCTTAGAGCATGGTGTAAAGTAAAAAATATTAAGTATTCTACTGATGCAGAAATGCTACAAGAGAAAATTATTAAACAGCGTTTCCAAAGAGAAATTACTACACAAAATAAATATTTCGGAAACACAGAAAAGATAATGAGATTTGAAATGTTAGATCATCTTTGGGCCATTGAAACCGGTGAGTTAACAGCAAATCTTAAACTCAAACGAGGATTTATCACTAAAAAATACAATGAAAGAGTTGACAAGCTTTTTAGATAATGTCAGAAATAAATAGAATATTCGATCTTTTAGATCAATATAAAAGAAAATATGCTTCGAAAAAAAATGCTTTTGGTTTTAAATCGCATAATGTTTGGAATACATATTCTTCTTCTGATTACATTAATTATGCCAATGAAATTAGCCTTGGATTATTAAAGCTTGGTGTTAAAAAAGGTGATAGAGTTGCTACTATCATGATAAATTGCCCCGAATGGAATTTTATTGATATGGGTCTGATGCAGATTGGTGCAATACAAGTGCCAATATATCCTACTATTAGCGTATCAAATTTTAAATATATTTTCAATGATGTTAAGTTGGAATATATTTTTGTTTCGAATAACGAAATTTATCAAAAGATAAAACCGATAATTTCTGAAATATCTTCGATAAAAGAAATTTATTCAATTGAAAAATTAGTTGGTGTTAAAAATTGGAATGAGGTATTAATTCTTGGAAAAGAAAGCAATATAAAAGATTTAAAAGTTATTAAATCCTCGATTTTACCTGAAGATATTGCAACCATAATTTATACTTCAGGTACCACAGGCACCCCCAAAGGAGTGATGCTATCGCACTCAAACCTCATCAGTAATATAATGGCGTGTGCAATAATTTCGCCTTTTAAAGCTTCTTATCTTGCATTTAGTTTTCTTCCTCTTTGTCATATTTATGAGCGAATGTTGAATTATGTATATCAATATTTTGGTATGGCAATTTATTATTCTGATAATTTTGATAATATCGGTAAAAACATCAAAGAGATAAAACCACATACTTTTTGTGCAGTACCAAGAGTATTGGAGAAAGTTTGTGATAAAATAGAAAGAGAAAGTGATAAGCTTTCAGGAATTAAAAGAAAAGTATTTCTTTGGGCCGTTTCTTTGAGTAATGATTTTTCGGTGAATAAAAGAAATGGTTTTGTTTATAATTGCAAACGTGGATTTGCTGATTTTCTTGTTTTTCGAAAATGGCGAAAGGCTCTGGGAGGCAATCTAATAATGATAGTTTCGGGCGGAGCACCTTTACAACAAAGAATTTCTAAACTTTTATGGACAGCTCGTATACCAGTAATGACTGGTTATGGATTAACAGAAACATCTCCGGTAATTGCGGTTTCGAATTTTGATAAATACGGGATGAAATTTGGAACAGTCGGACCTTTAATAAAAGATGTTAAAGTGAAAATTGCAGAAGATGGAGAGATTCTTGTAAAAAGTCCCGGATTAATGAAAGGATATTATAATCTTCCCGAAAAAACAAATGAAGTTATTGATAAAGATGGTTGGTTTCATACCGGGGATATTGGTTGTATGGAAGATGAAAAATACCTGAGAATCACCGATAGGAAAAAGGAAATGTTTAAAACATCGGGAGGTAAATATGTTGCCCCTCAGGTAATTGAGAATATTGCAAAAGAATCCCCCTTTATTAAAAAAATTATGGTGATTGGAGAAAAAAGAAGATTTACGTCTGCTTTAATACTTCCTAACTTTGAACATATTGAATCCTGGTGTAAAGTTAATAATATTGATTTCTCAACAAATGAAGCTATTATTAAAAATAAAAAAGTATTAGAAAGATTTAATAAAGAAATATTTGATATTAATAGTAAACTTAATAAAGTTGAACAGATTAAAAAGTTCACATTGATTTATGATAATTGGACAGTTGAAACCTCTGAGCTTTCACCAACACTTAAACTTCGTCGAAAATTTATTCAAAGGAAATACAAAGAAACTATTAATGAAATGTATGGAAAAGGGTATTTGAATTATGTGTGATCATACATTCTTGTTTTAGCTTAAATTAAGAATATAGGATGATAAGAAAAAAAATGCATTTTTCTCAATTAAATTTATGAATATTTAAATAGGATTAGCTTGCTAACATTAAAAACTTATATTATCTTTGTTTAAGATTAACAACTAAACATTAAAACATGTCTATAAAATTTTCTGAAGAGCAAATAAAAGACAGGATAAAATTTGAGAATCCTTGGTGGGAAACATCTAAGATTGATTTTTACTATGGAAATATGAAAAGAAGAGAATATTTTCGATTACTGTTTCCTTTAATTAATGAAAAAGAAATAAAAAGAGCTTTGGTTCTTATGGGTCCAAGAAGGGTTGGGAAAACTGTGTTATTATTTCATTCTATAGATGAATTGATAAACATTGGTGTTAATCCAAAAAACATTTGTTATTTCTCTATTGAGACACCCCTATATAATGGTATGGCTTTAAATGAACTACTTAATCTTTTTATGAAAATAAACTCACATACTGCATCTTCAGAACTATATTTATTTTTTGATGAAATACAGTATTTGAAAAACTGGGAATTACATCTTAAATCTCTTGTTGATTCTTATCATAATTTTAAATTTATTGTTTCTGGTTCAGCAGCAGCAGCTTTAAAATTAAAGAGTCAGGAATCTGGTGCAGGAAGATTTACAGAATTTAATTTACCACCATTAACGTTTCATGAGTTTTTATCTTTAACAGAAAATGAAAATCTTATAGATGAGAAATTTAATGATTCTGTTTTATTTGCTTCAACAGAATTTGCTTCAACAGACATAAAACGATTAAATGAAAAATTTATTGAATATATCAATTATGGTGGCTATCCTGAGTTATCGTTATCAAAGGTTATACAATCTGATCCAGGTAGATATATAAGAAATGACATAATTGATAAGGTGCTTATGCGAGATTTACCAAGTCTTTATGGAATTGGTGATGTTCAAGAATTAAATTCTCTTTTTACTTATTTAGCCTACAATTCTGGGGGAGAAATGTCACTTGATGGTATTTCTCAAAATGCTGGCGTAGCTAAGAACACTATAAAAAGATATTTAACTTATCTTGAAGCTGCATTTTTAATTAAAATTATTCATCGAATTGATCAAAATGCCAAAAAATTTAAAAGAGCAAACTTTTTTAAAGTTTATTTAACTAACCCGTCGTTACGAAGTGCACTATTCTCACCTATTACTGCTGCCGATGGTTATATTGGAAGTATGATAGAAACTGCAATTTTTGCTCAATGGCAACATAATCAAAATCAACCTTTATATTATTCTAGATGGACATCAGGAGAGGTTGATATTGTTACTTTAAATGAAAATCAAAAACCTCAATGGTGTATTGAAATAAAATGGACTAATAGATTTGCTAAAAACCCATCAGAATTAAAAAGCCTTAATTTTTTCTGTAAGAAACATCAATTAAAAGATGCTATTATTACAACTATAGATATTACAGATAAAATGAAAATAAACAACTCAGATTATGTATTTATTCCGGCAAGTTTGTATGCATATACTGTAGGTAGAAATATAATCCAAGGAAAAGAAACAGATGAATATACATAGCATTTTGGGGTTAACAACCAAGTTGAGTTCAAGAATTGGATAAGTATTAGTTTGTAAATTATTTTAGAACTATTCTATAAAACATAAAGAAGGATAGCGAAATAATGACAAATAGTTCCGCCTAAAACAAACAAATGCCAAATGCTGTGGCCAAAAGGTAATTTACGCCATAAGAAAAATATTACTCCAATAGAATAAGTAAAACATCCGGCCATCAATAACCAAAATCCCGGAGTTGGTAAACTAGCATAAAGAGGTTTGATAGCAATTAGCAAAACCCATCCTATCGCAACGTAAAGTAAAGTAGATAAGGTTCGGTATTTGCCAATGAAAAAGATTTTAAGAATTATTCCTGCTATTGCTGCTGCCCAAACTACTCCAAAAATACTCCATCCCCAGGGTCCTCGTATCGTAACTAATGTAAAGGGAGTATAAGTTGCAGCAATTAATAAATATACCGCTGAATGGTCAATAATATTTAAAATGCTTTTGATTTTAACATTTCTGAAACTATGAAATAATGTAGAAGATGTATAAACCATTATCATGCCTACACCAAAAATACTGAAGCTAACAATATGCCAGACATCGCCCCTTAGACATGCAAATACAACCAATAATACCAATCCACTTATACTCAACAAAAGACCAATTCCATGTGTGATTGAATTTGCAATTTCTTCTCTCAGACTTTGATGTTGATAATTTGCTTGCATAATTTCTTATAATGTATTTTAAAAGTAAAACTTCATTTTTATTAACGGCAATATTGTTTTTAGTATTGTTTTAAGTAAAACAATTATCTGTAAAATTAATCTATTATTTTTTAATTTATTACAAATTAGAAATCAATATCATCAAATTAGAATAATTAAAGTCATATTTTTTGCTTGCAAAAGAAGAAATAATTCACGTACTTTGAAAAAAATTCCAGAAATAATCAATAAGTCATTTATTAAAAAACCAAAAATTATAAACTATGAAACTACTAAAATTTTTTCTAACAATTGTGATCGTATTTGTATTTACAAATGCTAATACACAACCTCAGATTCCAGCTGTACCAATTGATCAGGATGTGGTTATTGGACAATTAGATAACGGATTAAAGTATTATATCCGAAAAAATGTTCGACCAGAAGAACGTGCCGATTTCTATATCGTCCATAATGTTGGAGCTATTCTCGAAAATGATGATCAGGATGGTCTTGCACACTTTTGCGAACATATGGCATTTAATGGCACAAAAAACTTTCCTAAAAAAGGAGTTCTAAATTTCCTTGAAAGAATTGGAGTTAAGTTTGGTCATAATGTAAATGCATTTACCGGAACTGATGTTACATGTTATAATTTAGGTGATGTTCCAACTACTAACGAAACCTGGATAGATTCTGCATTATTAGTTTTGCATGATTGGTCGCATTATGTTTCTTTCGAAGATGAAGAAATTGATGCTGAGAGAGGTGTTATTCATGAAGAATGGAGAACAAGACGAAATGCAAACTTTAGAATTATGAAGAAGACTTCTGGTGTTACTTATAATAATTCAAAATATTCACAAAGGGATGTAATTGGGAAAATAGAAGTTGTTGATAATTGTTCTTATGAAACAATGCGCAATTTTTATAAAGAATGGTACAGAACCGATCTTCAAGCGATAATAATTGTAGGAGATATTGATGTTGAAAAAATGGAACAAAAAGTTAAAGAACTTTTTTCAAAGATTCCGAAAAAAGAAAATCCAAAAGAACGATACGATATTGAAATTCCGAATAATGTTGAACCTCTTATTGGAATAGTTACTGATCCGGAAGCAAATAGCATTACAATTCAAATGTTTCATAAACATGATGTTGTAAAACCTGAACAAAAAGATCAATCCTATCTTATTTTTTCTTTAATGAAAGATTTTTGTATAACAATGTTGAATAACAGATTTTCGGAACTTGTACAAAAACCAAATCCACCATTTGTAGTTGGACAAGGATATTATGGATCTCTTTCCAGAACAAAAAACATGTTTGGACTCTTTTCTATAGCAACGCCTGAAAAAGAAAAACTTGCATTTAAAACATTACTACTTGAAGCAGAAAAAGTTAAAAGATATGGATTTACTGTTTCTGAACTCGAAAGAGTTAAGAAAGGATTTTTAAGTAATCTTGAAACAAGATTTAAAGATAAAGACAACAGAAAAAACAATTCATTTGTTTGGAAATATTTTAGTCATTTCCTTACCGGAGAACCAATTCCAAGTCTTGATTTTTATTACACACTCTCAAAGCAAATAGTTCCTCTTTTGGGTGTTGAGCAAATTAATATGCTGGCAAAATCATTTTTTACGGACGAAAATATTGTTGTAACAGTATCAGGTCCTGAGAAAGATAAAGAATCTCTTCCAACAAAAGAAGAAATTCTCCAAGAAATTGAGAATATTAAAACAGCAGAAGTTGAGGCTTATAAAGATGAAATGTCTGACAAGCCGTTAATTGAAAATATTCCTGTAGCCGGAAGTATAATAAAAGAAACAAAAAATGAACAATTTGATGCAACGGAGTGGACATTAAGTAATGGTGTAAAAGTTGTTTTTAAAACAACAGATTTTAAAGATGATGAAATTATTATGTCTGCATTTAGTTTTGGTGGAATATCATTATACAATATTGAAGACATACCTTCTGCCGGATTTGCTTCTTCTATGATTGGACAGTATGGACTTGGTGATTTTTCTTCAATTGATTTGAAAAAAATTCTTACCGGAAAAGTTGTAAGAGTTAATCCATACATAGGTGGTGTTGATGAAGGTATTACAAGTAGTTCTTCTGTAAATGATTTGGAAACTATGTTCCAACTCACAAATTTATATTTTACGAATCCTCGTTTCGATAATGATGCTCATAATGCATTTATGGAACGTATGACAGCTTATTTTCAAAATATGAACATGGATCCACGAACTGTTTTCAACGATTCTGTTTCTGTGATAAATGCTGACCATAATCCAAGAGTTATGCCGGTAAATCTTGATTATTTGAAAAAAGTAGATTTTGAAAAAATTAAGAGAGTTTTCAAAGAACGTTTTGCTGATGCTAACAATTTTACTTTTGTATTTGTTGGAAGTATTGATGAAAAAACTTTCAAACCTTTAGTTGAGACGTATTTAGCTTCATTGCCAGTTGTTAAAAAGGATGAAACTTTTATTGATAATGGAGTAAGAGCCCCAAAAAATACTGTTGAGAGAATTATTACTAAAAAACTTGAAGTTCCTAAATCAACAGTTTCAATTAATTATAGTGGTAAATTTGATTATGATAATTATTTTGAAAGAATTAATGCAAGTATTATTTCTCATGTTTTAGAATTACGTTTTACTGAAGTTATTCGAGAAAAAGAAGGTGGAACTTATGGGGTAGGTGTTAGACTATCAACATCAAAACATCCTTGGGAAAATTATAGCCTTAGAATAAAATTTGATTGTGATAATGAAAAAGCGGACAGACTTAAAACTTTAGTTTACGAAGAAATAGAAAAGATCGTTGAAGAAGGTCCTTCTCAAACTAATCTTGATAAAGCAAAAAAATATTTTATAAAGAAAAGAGAAGAAGGATTAAAAGAAAACAATTTCTGGCTTTCAAAAATTAAAAATGCTTTTTATTACGGAAGTGAGAATGTTAAACTTGATGATTATGCTGAAATCATTGAAAAAGTAAGCATTAAATCTGTTAAGAAAACTGCTAAAAAATACATTGATACCGATAAATATGTTGAGGTATTAATGATGCCGGAAAAGTAGGTTTCCAGAAAACCGGAAAATATCCGGAATAAAAAAAAGGAGAGATTTGATAATTCAAATCTCTCCTTTTTTTTTAAAAGTTCCTCTATTATTTATCATTAATACAACTAATATCAATCCAAACTCTTGCATTAACAAATGCCTCAATCCACGGAGTGATCTCATCATTTTTTCTGTCTGTTGGATAGTGAGCCCATTGCCATGGGAAAATTGATCTTTCAATGTGTGGCATCATTGCAAGATGTCTTCCGTTTTCCGAATACATTGCTGCTATTGCATGATTCGATCCGTTTGGGTTTCCTGGATATTCTGAATAGGAATATTTTGCAGCAATTTCGTATTTATCTTCTTTGTAAGGTAAACTGAATTTTCCTTCGCCATGTGCTACCCAAATTCCAAGTCGGCTGCCTGATAATGAACTTAACATTATTGAATTATTTTCAGGAATATCCACATTAATAAATCCCGATTCGAATTTATGTGATTCGTTATGAAGCATTTTTGGCTTTTCTTTATGATCAGGATAAACAAGACCAAGTTCCATCATTAACTGACAGCCATTACAAATCCCGAGACTCATTGTGTTGTTTCTTGCGTAGAAATTATCCAGAGCAGTTTTTGCTTTTTCGTTATAAAGAAAAGCTCCTGCCCATCCTTTTGAAGAACCAAGAACATCTGAATTTGAAAATCCTCCGACAAAGACGATTAAGTTTACATCTTCAAGGTTTTCTGTTCCCAAAATAAGGTCGGTCATGTGAATGTCTTTTACATCAAACCCGGCAAGATACATAGAATAAGCCATCTCACGATCGCCATTAACACCTTTTTCGCGAATTATTGCAGCCTTTATTCCTGTTTCTTTGCGGCGTTTTAAATCAATACCGTATTGTTTTGCCAAACCCGAAAAATTAGGATTGAAATTAAATTTTATTTCCTGCTTTTTATAGTTTTTAAATCTCTCCAAAGCCAGTTTTTCGCCACATTGTTGTTTGTCTAATAAATAAGAAGTGCTGAACCAAATATCACGATGTTTATCAATATCAAAATTAAATTCTTTATCTAATTGTTTTATTTTTATTGTTCTTTGTGAAGTTGGTTTCCCGATAAGGTGATAATCAATGTTTAGATTTTTGAAAGTTTCTGAAACAAAATCAATATCATCAACCTGAACAATAATTCCAGGATTTTCGCTGAAAAGAAGCTTGATAATATCTTTTTCCTGTATTCCTGAAAGATTGATATCCAAACCAATTTTATTTGATGTGAAAGTCATTTCTAAAAGGGTAGTTATCATTCCACCTGCAGAAATGTCGTGTCCTGCAATAATTTTGTTTTCGAGAATAAGTTTTTGGATTGCATTAAAAACCTCAATAAAATATTTTGTGTTTTTAACAGTAGGAGTGTTGTTTCCAAGTTTGTTAACAGACTGAGCAAAACTACTTCCGCCAAGGCAATAATTATCTTTTGAAAGATCAATGTAAATTAATTGTGAATTTTCATCATCGGAAAGCACCGGACTAACGACTTTTTTAACATCACTAACTTCGCCACCGGCAGAAATAATAACTGTCCCCGGTGAATAAACAATATTGCCGTTGCTGTATTTTTGTGTCATCGACAAAGAATCTTTTCCTGTCGGAATGTTAATTCCAAGCTCGCAGGCAAAATCACTAACAGCTTCAACAGCTTTGTAAAGGCGTGCATTTTCTCCTTTGTTTTTTGCAGGCCACATCCAGTTTGCGCTCAACGAAATCCCGGTTAAACCATCTTCAATTGGTGCCCACACAATATTTGTGAGAGCCTCGGCAATTGAAAGAACCGAGCCTTTGGCAGGATCAACAAGTGCTGCAATTGGTGCATGACCAATAGAAGTTGCAATTCCTTTTTGACCCTGATAATCCAGAGCCATCACGCCAACATTATTAACAGGAAGCTGAACTGTTCCTGCACATTGTTGTTTGGCAACTTTTCCTGTTACTGATCTGTCAACTTTATTTGTGAGCCAGTCTTTGCAAGCAACTGCTTCGAGTTGTAGAACATTTTCCAGATATTCGTGCAATTTATTTTTATCATAAGTAATTGCGTCGAAATCATTTTCTATTGTTTTGTCAGTTAGAATTGTTTTTGGAGGTTTTCCAAAAAAATATTCGAGCTTCAGGTCAATCGGACAATTATTATCTTTATTGATGAATTTAAAATTCATGTCATCTGTAATTTTTCCAACAGAATAAATCGGTGCTCTTTCGCGTTCCGAAATTCTGTTTAGCAGACTGAAATTCTCTTTTTTGATAATAAGCCCCATTCTTTCCTGAGATTCATTTCCAATAATTTCCTTGTCGGAAAGGGTAGGATCACCAATAGGTAATTTATTTATTTCAATTGTTCCGCCTTTTTCTTCCACCAACTCAGAAAGGCTGTTTAAGTGTCCTCCTGCACCATGATCGTGAATCGAAACTATTGTATTCTTATCAGATTCTGACAATGCTCTGATTGTGTTCGCAACTCTTTTTTGCATTTCGGGGTTGGCACGCTGAACAGCATTTAACTCAATGTTATTGCCAAATTCTCCTGTTGCAACTGAAGAAACAGCACCGCCGCCCATTCCAATTCTGTAATTGTCGCCTCCAAGAACAACAATCACATCACCCTCTTCAGGAATATCTTTGTGGCTGTCTTCTTTTTTTGCATAACCAATTCCACCGGCTAACATAATTACTTTGTCATAGCCGTATTTTTTCAAATTTTTGAAATGCTCGAAAGTTAGAAGACTTCCGCAGATTAATGGTTGTCCGAATTTGTTGCCAAAATCGCTGGCACCATTAGATGCTTTAATAAGAATTTCTTCTGGTGTTTGATATAACCATTTTCTGGCTTCAGTTTTTTGTTCCCATTTCCGATCATTTTTTGTTCTGGGATATGAGGTCATGTATACCGCTGTTCCTGCTAAAGGCATACTTCCTTTACCTCCTGCCATTCTGTCTCTGATTTCGCCTCCTGTTCCAGTCGAAGCTCCATTAAATGGCTCAACAGTTGTTGGGAAATTGTGAGTTTCCGCTTTTAGCGAAATAATTGTATTTATGTCTTTTATTGCAAAATAGTCGGCTTTATCCTGAGTGTTTGGAGCAAATTGCTCCACCTTTGGTCCAACTACAAAAGCTACATTATCTTTATAAGCTGAAACAATTTTGTTAGGATTTATTTTAGATGTTTTTTTGATGAGAGTGAAAAGCGAATCTTTTTTTTCTTCTCCATCAATAATAAAAGTTCCGTTAAAAATTTTATGCCGACAATGCTCAGAATTTACCTGAGCAAAACCATAAACCTCGCTATCGGTAAGTTTGCGATTAAGTTTTTTGCTTAAATCTTCCAAATATAAAACTTCATCTTCACTTAGGGCTAAGCCTTCTTTAGAATTATAATCCTGAATATCATCAATAAACTTTATTGGTTCAGGTTTAATATCGATTGTAAAAATTTCCTGATCTAGATTTTCGAAAGATGATTTTAACATTGGATCGAAATCAGTATTTTTGTCTTCAACCTGAATAAACTCTTCAATTCTCGAGATTCCTTCTATTCCCATGTTTTGAGTAATTTCAACAGCATTGGTGCTCCAGGGTGTGATCATTTCTTTACGGGGTCCGATAAAAAATCCATTAAGGTTTTCCTCATTAATTAGTTCAGCATCTCCAAACAGCCACGAAAGTTTGTTCTTATCGGTTTTAGTGAGATCTTTTTTTGTCTCAACTACAAAAATAATGCTATTTGTGCCTTTATAAAGAATTATCATAAAGTAGTGGGTTTAGTATCAAAATTTGCCACAAAGGTATAAAACCTTAATCAGATTATGAACACTTTTTTGGATATGAAAATTATTATTAGAATTCTGTTGGAAAGAGAATATATTTACAAATAGAAAAAATTAATTAATATTTTTAGCTATTATTCTATGAATTTAAATTATCAATATTTTTATTTGAAATACCAAATTTTTCATCTTTATCTATATTGCCACGAGGTTCTGTGTGGATCAAAACTTCATAAACATTTTTAATATTTTTCCTTATATTTTTTTCTACTTCATGCCCAATTTTATGAGCTTCGTTTAAATTTTTTGAACCATCAATTTCAATATCCAGCTCAATTATATAATTATTACTTAACTTACGTATTCTTACTTTATGTGGATTATGAGCATTTTTAACTTGCTCAACAGCTTTAAAAACATCTTTATAAATTGAAGTATCTTCTATTCCGTCCATCAATTCGATGTTGGTTTGCATAAAAATTTTAAATGCAACATACATAATCCAAATACTCACGACAAGTGCTGTGATAGTATCAAGAACAGGAAGTTTAAAAACAAAAGTAAATGTTAAACCAAGCAACACGGAAATAGAAATTATTACATCATTTTGCATGTTTTTCCCATTTGCAATTAGCATTTGACTTTCTGTTATTTTACCCATTTTGAATTGATATACGGCAAGTAATAATTTCCCGACTATGGAAACAAGAGTGACATAAATAGCAATTACGGATGGTATTTCACGAATTTCACCTTCGATTAAATTCATTACAGTTGAAATTGCAAGTTGTGCTCCGGCAAAAAAGATTATAAATGAAAGTGCTTTTGTTGCTATGGTATCTGCTCTTTGATAGCCATAGGGATGTTTTATGTCTGGTGGTTTTGTAATAAAATATGCTGTGATCAGTGTTATTATTGAAGTCAGGATGTCGCTTGCAGAATCTATACCATCAGCTACAACGGCTAAGCTTCCGGCAATTATTCCAACAGAAATTTTTGCAATAGACAAAATTGCATTTCCATAGATACCAACCCAGGATGCTGTTTTTATTTTACTTCCCCTTGTTTTCATTAGCCTTTTACTTCAATGTAATTCAATTAATATTTTACTAATAACAATAAAATTTAAGAGTAATAAGAAGTAAAAATACAAAAAGCTGTTTAAACCTAAAGTCCAAACAGCTTTTAAAATTATAAATACATTTTTATTAAGAAGCTAAAAACCTTTCAGCTTCGATAGCAGCCATACATCCACTTCCTGCTGCAGTTATTGCTTGCCTGAAAACATGATCCTGAATATCACCACAGGCATATACTCCTTCAACACTTGTTTTGGTTGAGTCCGGTGCTGTTTTAATATATCCTGTATCAGCCATTTCAACTTGTCCTTTAAAAACTTGTGAGTTTGGAGAATGACCAATTGCAACAAAAAATCCTTCAATATCTATTTTTGTTTCTTTTTTTGTTTTTACATTTTCCAGAATTACACCTGTAACTTCTTTGCTAAAACCTGCTTCTTTTCCGGTTATTTCTTTTGGAATATGATCCCAAAAAATTTCGATATTTGGTGTGTCAAGAACTTTTTTCTGCATAGCTTTTGAAGCTCTTAACTCGTCTCGTCTATGAATTAAGTAAACTTTTTTGCATAATTTGGCAAGATAAGTAGCTTCCTCAGCCGCTGTATCTCCACCGCCAACAATTGCCACATCACGGCCTTTATAAAAGAATCCATCACAAGTTGCACATGCCGAAACACCATAACCTCTGTATGCATTTTCAGATTCCATGCCCAGCCATCTGGCCGAAGCGCCTGTTGCAATAATTACACTTTCTGCAATAATTTCTTTTCCATCATCAGCTTTAACTTTAAAAGGACGTTCAGAAAAATCAACATCGGTAACAATACCGAATCTTACATCTGTTTCAAATCTTTGTGCTTGTTTTTTCAAGTCTTCCATCATTGTGGTTCCTTCAATTCCTTTTGGGTATCCTGGAAAATTGTCAATCTCTGTTGTTGTGGTAAGTTGTCCTCCCGGTTGAAGCCCTTCATATAGAATTGGTTTTAAATCTGCTCTTGCAGCATAAATTGCAGCAGTATATCCGGCAGGACCAGATCCTATAATCAGGCATTTTGTTTTTTCTGAATTATTACTCATAATATGTATGTTTTATTTTTTGATTTAATTCTTTTCTCATGCTCTAAAATTATGCCAATCTATTTTTAGATGATAAATAAGTGTTAATCAATATTATATTTAATAAAACATATATGACAACATGACTTAAAAAGTTTATTCTACCTTTAAGTGATTTAGTGTTTTATTTAAGAAAAAGAAAGTTGCTAATTTATTTAACCCCAATATAAACTATTGTTGCTGCTAATGCACCCCCAACAAAATAGTATAAACGCGAATTTCGCAATCGTCTTTTGTCATCTTCCAGAATAAGATTAAGTTTTCTTTGATCTTCAAGTTTAAAATCATTATTCAGTAATTTGAGTCTCCAGAATTCTGCTTCAGCTTGTTTAATTGCAATTGCACTATCTGAAAGAAAAACCCTTTCCTGAATTGTGGAAATTTGTTTTTCGAGTAAACTGACTTTTTGTGTTGCAATACTGTATTGAATATTCATTTTTAATATTTTATCAACTTTCTGTAAAGGCATATAAACCAGAGTATCACTTAAGGTGTTTGTGTATGTTTGCCCGGGATCAATATATCCTGTTCGGTTTTCATTATTTTGAGAAAACAATGAAATTGAGATAATTAATGTTAAGATTAATGATAATAAAGTTTTCATGTGTTTGGTTTTAATTAATATGTTTTTGACGAAAAATTAAAACGTTTTATGCTAAGCCACGCCATTTTCCTTTTATAGGTTTGTGTGATGAATAATTTATTGTTTCATCAAAGCTCATTAAGCAGTCTCAATCTTTCTTCGCGAGTAATATTTTCAAGCTTTTTAATTTTCTTTAATCCTTCCTCGTCAAGTGCAC
>Ga0307991_1001159_pt1 | contig 18754 bp, 14 predicted proteins | sample EllFjometagen131_FD_203146 | JGI IMG/M metagenome (GOLD analysis project Ga0307991, IMG submission 203146) | Marine microbial communities from Ellis Fjord, Antarctic Ocean - #131 | ecosystem: Environmental > Aquatic > Marine > Unclassified | place: Southern Ocean | collected 2014-10-08 | reverse complement strand
AATAAAAAAATATTGATTGTGGAAGATAATGCCATAAATATGAGTCTAGCAGAAAAAATGATACAAAAAATAGGAATATATGACATAACAAAAGCAAAAGACGGTAAAGAAGCAATTGAGATTTATGAAAAAGAAAAACCTGATATTATATTTATGGATTTGCAAATGCCTATAATGAATGGATTTGAGGCTTTTGATGAAATTATTAATATAGTTGGAGTGAATAAATATAAAAGACCAAAATTTGTAGCAATGACTGCTTATGCTATGAATGAAGATAGAGACAAATGCCTGAATATGGGAATGGATTTGTTTTTAGCAAAACCATTTAAAATAATAGATGTAAAGAAAATATTAGAAGAACTGGAGAAAGAGGGTTAAAGAGAAGATGGAGAATCGCCCTCATCCCTTGTCGTCGGTTTCTCCCTGATAAGGAGAAACCTATAGTGAGGTAATTGGGGAAGGTCAAAAAAGTTGATTTAGGGGGCTTATTTCTTAAAGGATAAGATTTAATAAAAAATCAAAAAAAAAAGACACGGATTTCACGGAAGGACACGGATAGATCATGTAGGGGCAGGATTTTCCTGCCCTGGGCGAGAAAACCTCGCCCCTACACAATATAAAAAATTATATTTAAAAAAGGAGAACTTGAAAAAAAAAGTAATGTGCAAAAAATGCACTTTGCTAATTCTGATAAATTAGTAAATATTTATAATCTGGATGTAATAATATCTGTTGGATACAGAGTGAAATCTAAATGGGGAATCACAACTCCTCCCTTGTTGGCGGTTTCTCTTTATCTAAAGAGAAACCTATAGTGAGGTTATTTGGGGAAGGTCAAAAAAGTTCCTCTTTTCAAGTAAAACTGTTCAATGCTAATTTTTCCAATGGATAATATAAGGTATATTCTGTAAAACCCCTCATCCCTTTTTAGCGGTTTCTCCCTGATAAGGAGAAACCTATAGCGAAGTGATTGGGGTAAGGTCAAAAAAGTTGATTTAGGGGCTTGGTTAATTAATAATTGTACGGAAAATCCCCTTCCTTTTTATCGCACTTTGTTCGATAAATTCAACTAAGGTTCTATAAAAAACATAGAACGCAAGTTTCATTTATTGTTTCCCCTTTTCAAGGGGCAACTAAAGTGCGGGATATGGGGTTAGTTCATTTGATAATCTGAAATATATAATGCGAATGTTTTGCCAAAATACGAAGGAATTACTACTCAGAAAAAATTGGAGGAATTATAATGATGCAAACACCAAATTTATTTTCTTACGCTACAAGTGAATTATCTCAAGATGCCTTTATTTGTTGGTTACTTGAATGGTCTGATCCTAAGAATAAAAAAAGTGATATTTATTTACACCAATGTGGAGAAGAATTATTAAAAAGCTTTTTTTTGAAATCAGATATAGAATATCCTAAAGAATTAAAACAAATTGAGATATTTAAGCAATTTAAAAATATTGACGTATTAGCTATTCTTAATAAAGAATACGCTATTATTATTGAAGATAAAACAAATACTGGAAATCATTCTAATCAGTTAAAAAGATATCTTAAAATAGTTGAAAGAGAAGGATATAATATAAAAAAAATTATTCCAATTTATTTTAAAACATATGATCAAAGTAACTATAAAGACGTTTTGGATAAAAATTATAATCTTTTTTTACGTAAAGATTTTTTAAATATTTTAAATAATTATACTGAAATTAAAAATAATATTTTTTTAGAATTTAAGTCACATTTGCAATCAATTGAAGATAGGGTAAATAGCTTTAAAAAATATCCCATTGAGGAATGGAATTGGTATTCTTGGATTGGTTTTTATAAAGAAATTAAATCTAATATGAATACTGATTATTGTGATTGTGATTGGGCATATGTTCCAAATAAAGGTGGTGGTTTTTTAGGGCTTTGGTGGAATTTTAGAGAAAAAGATAAATACACTTTACATTTACAATTTGAACAAGAAAAACTTTGTTTTAAAATAAGAGTTGATGATAAAGAAAAACGTAGTCATTTAAGAAATCTTTTAAGTAAAGAAATATGTGAAATTTCAAATGAGTTTGACTTATCATTTAATAAACCTAAAAGATTTGGAAAAGGGTTACACATGACTGTTGCAGTTTTAAATGAAGATGCAAGAAAAGTTGATGAAAATGGAGAAATAAATATTTCTGAAACATTAAAAATCTTAGATCAATGCAATGATTTAATGAACAAAATCATAATAAATACTACATATAAAAAAATATAAAATATATTAATTTAGGAGCTGACTTTCAGTGAGTTTGCCCTTTGGGGTATTTAAAAAATCACAACTCCTCCCTTGTTGTCGGTTTCTCTTTATCTAAAGAGAAACCTATTGTACAGGATATGTGGGAAATTGAGAGTTGATAAGAATGTTTTGTCAAAAAAGGTTTGTATATAAATGAATTCTACTAAAAACAAAATTAAAATAGAGGTGAGAGAAGATGGAAATAAATTTCGTGTTAAATGAGGAAGAATTTTCTGATAGTGAAAGAAAATTAGTAATTGATTGTTTAAATATATCAGATGATGAATTTGAAAATTCTATGCAAAAATTATCTAAAACAGCTTTTATGGAATATCTAAAAATGTTTAAGGAAAAAGGAGTACCATCAAGAGCAGATGAAGTTTTGCAAGAAAGATTATTCTTTTTATTAAAAAATTATTATATTAATAGATTACCTTCTGAAAATGAAATATCAGCAATATTTCAACTAACAAATTCTCAAAGTATAACACTTTTAAGAAATACAATTTCAAGATATAGAACAAGAATTAATATTTTTATAAAAAATTCATTAATAAATATTATTAAAAAGGCTACTCAAATTGAAGAAAAGGAAACGGTATATTATCAATTTGTCATAACATCAAAGATAATATTAGAGGAGTTAAATATGATAGTAAGTCAAAAAGGTCCTGCTCTCAGACAAATACGAAAAATTCCTAATATATCTTCAAAATACGAATGTGAAAGAGATACCTATAATCTTTTAAGAATTGAACTAGGAATTGAGGATTAATTATGAATAATAATATTAGTGATATTTATTCGGCAATAAGTATAATTCTAGTTTTCATAATGGTAATTTATGATATAGAAATAAAGAAGATGAATGAAATAATGGATGAACGAAAACCTCCTGAAGAACAAAAAGAAAAGTTAAAAAATTTTAAGAGAAAAGTTAAAAAATGTGAATTTAGGTTATTATTTGTTGGAATTACGTTATTTCTATTATTTTGGATTTTATTTCCAAAAGCAGTAGAAATAATATCTACTTCACATATAAATTTGATTAATTTTGATATAGCAAATACTCTTTATGTATTTATTGAAATAGCAGTATTCTTTATGTTTATCACAATTATAATAAATTTCATTAAAATATCAAAAAAATAAATAGGAGTAAGAAATAAATAAAGATATATTTGAAGTAACAAGCTTTGTTGGATTTGACTGCATTGTTAACTCTACTAACCTAAATTTAAAAGGAAGGTAATAAATGAGTAATAATATAAATGAAAAGAATGATAATTGGACAATATTAGTTCCTATTAGTAATCTTGAATTAACAAAAAAAATTAAAAATGAAATTAAAATTGATAAAGTTACTTTTATTGCATCAAAAAAAATTCCTTATATTAATAAAAAATTAGGGAGTAATATTAAATTAAAAGATGTATTGAAAAAACTATTTAAGTTGCAAAGAGATGAAATATCAAAATATAAAACATTTGCTATCTTAAGATTAGCAGGAACGCCGAGTGATATCAAAGAAAGGTCTTTATCAATCATAAGAGATGAGTTAGCTATTTTGTCAGTTTCACAACTTGGTTATTCAAATAGAAATAATAAAAAATCACCTTCTATTTCTAAGGAATCTCCAAATGCTTCAAGTAGTTCTTTTATGCTAAGTGATGATAATTGGATAAATTATAATAAAATATTAAGTAATAGAGGTCCCCTAGTTCTTGACGAAGTTTGGTACAGTTTTAATAAAAAAGTATTTTTCTATAATCTTTTAAAGATTTTTAGGGACAAAAATTGTGTTAAAGATAAATGGAAAAAAAACATTAAAAATGCAGTTGTTTTAGCGGGACAAAGTCAATCTTCTAAAGACATTCCACAATCTTTTTTGTGGAATATGATTTCATTAGAAACTTTGATTACAAGTCAAAATGAAAAGCAGAGTGAAAAATTAGTTGAGCGAATTGGTGCGTTAATTAGTTGGCAAGAAGATTGGGAAAATTTAGAATTTGACTCAAAAATCAAAGATGTATACAAGCTTAGATGTAATTTTGTACATGATGGGAAAAGAGAAAAAATAAAAATGGAACATGTTCATTTTACAGATATTCTTTTACTAAATGTATTAACAAATATACTATATAATCTCGATTATTTTACTAGCAAAAAAAAGTTTATTGAATTTTCTGAAATTTTAAAAGCTGAAAATTTTTTAGGAATAAAGCACAAGAAGATTCTTAAGAAAAGAAAATTTTTAATGCCTAAAACTACTTACAATTAATATACTGTAAATTATACGCTGTTTTCAAAAAAGGAGATAAAATATGAAATTAGAAGAAAAAATAAATTTGAATTAAAAAAGGGAGGAAATATTTATGGAAAAGAAATTCAATTTTCCTGATACAGGACAAATAAAATGTTATAATGAGGAAGGAAAAGAAAAAAACTATATCAAAAAAGAAAAACTATACGGACAAAATGGAAATTTTATCGTAAACCCAATAAAATTAATAAAACTTGGAGAAAATTGTGATAAAATATCCGAAAGTAAAAATTGGGAAGATGGACTAAGAATAATTAAAGATGAAAATACAGGCTTGATTTGGGAAGTGAAATCACCAATTGAAGAAGATATTAATTATTGTCAAGATAAATACTCATTTGATGAAATTAATGAAAAATATATAAAAAAATTAAATTCAGAAAAATACGGTGGACGCTCTGATTGGAGAATGCCAAATAAAGATGAATTGAGATCAATAGTTGATTACAGTAAAATAAATCCCTCAATAGATACATCCTTTTTTGAGAATACAATTCCCGGATTTTATTGGTGTGAAAATGTTTATGAAATGCAGGATTATTTTGGATGGGTTATTTCATTTGGAATGGGTGCAGCAACAGCAAATAGTAAGTCCACAAAAAGATTTGTAAGAGCGGTTTGTGGTGGAAATGATAAAATGTTTGGAAAATGTGATGCAAGTAGATTTATAGATAATAAGGATGAAACAATTACAGATACCACAACTGGATTAATGTGGCAAAAAGGCGAAAATGAAAGAATGAGTTGGTATAAATCATTGGAAACGGCTCAAAATATGGATTTAGCTGGTTATACTGATTGGAGAATGCCAAATATAAAAGAATTGAATACTATTTTAAATCTTAATTATGATAATAATTGGTGGTATTACAAAGATCAATTTCCAGCAATTGGATTAGAACCACCTTTATTACATTATTTTTCATCAACAACTTATAATAATACTTATGCTTGGGTTACAAACTTTTGTTTTGGATATGATGGATATTATGCAGGTAAAAATGCACCATTATTATTTAGAGCTGTTAGAAATATAGAAATACCGGTTATTGAGTCAAACGAATTTAAAATATCAGATCATGGGCAAAGAAAATTATATGATGATATGGGAAACAATTTTGAAAAAATAGAAGAAAATGAGGAGTTTTATGGGCAAGCTGGAAATTATAAAATCAATCCAAAAAAGTATAAAAAATTAGGAGAAAGAGGAAAAGAAGTATCGGAAGAAAGCAAAGTAGAAATGATTGAAGATGAAAATAGTGGATTAATATGGGAAAGAAAATCTTCAAAAAAGGGTGATTTCAATTATTCAAATAAAAAATATACTTTTGCAGAAGCGAAAAATTTTATAGAAGAAATGAATGAAGAAAATTATGGTGGATTTGGTGATTGGAGATTTCCAAACAAAGAAGAATTAAGAACAATAGTAACCTATGGAGAAGAAGAATTTGCTATTGATATGGATTGTTTTCCAAATACAAAAAATGAATTTTATTGGTCAAAAGATGTTTATAAATCAGATGACAAATTGATTTGGGGTGTATATTTCGGCTATGGTTGTACTATTGCATATTTGAATACATTAAAATTTCCTATGCGTGCTGTAAGAGGAGGTCACAATAAAAATTATGGAGATATGTATAATTATAGTTTTGTAGATAATGGTGACGGAACTGTTACGGATAAAAATTCAAAACTAATGTGGAAGCAAGAAGAATCGCCAGAGGTGAATTGGAAAGAAGCTCTTAAATATTGTGAAGAGTTAAATTTAGGTGGACATAATGACTGGAGATTGCCTTCAATGAAAGAATTAGGAATGTTAATAGATACTTCTTTTGCAAATAATAATTGGTATTATGAAGAAGTTTTTCCAGATACGAAATCAAAACCTTTAGGATTTTATTCTTCATCAAATACTTTTGCAGAAACTTTTGTTTGGGGAATTAATTTTACTTTTGGATATGATGGATATTATGGTAACAAAAAAGATGGGAAGTATCCTTTTAGACCTGTGAGGAATGTATAAGGAGAAACCTAATGCAAGAATATGTAGGTGAAAAGATTGAAAACATAAAAGAAAAAATATTAGACACTGATTACACGGATAGATCTTGTAGAGGCAAGGTTTTCTTGTCCAGTGCAGGAAAATTTTTTACGACAAGAACTTGATCTTGATTTTTGTACATTTATTTTAAAATGCAGTATTTTCTTAGTGAAGTACACGATTAAGAAAAACAGACTGTTTGAACGTTAGTGAGTTTCTGTTTTTTCAGTGTGCAAACTTAGAAAATCAAGATTTAAAATAGCAGTACTGGCGTTTTTTGTTACTTTTTTTTGCTATTGAAAAAAAGTAAGGTTTCTTTTATAATCGTGAAATATTAGTTGCTATAAAAAAAATTAAAATATATAGTATATTATTGAAAGGAGATGTTTTGAAAACAATAATTGTATATAAAACAACATCTGGTTTTACAAAAAAGAAAATATTACAGACCTTATTAATTATGTGAAAAAAAAAAATTTGATTAAAAAATCAAAAAAGGAGGAAAAGAAAATGATGTTAAGAATAAGCAAAGAAAGATTAATGGTTGATGGAAGAATTAGTTTGAATATCGCTTGGCAAAAATCTTGGAAAAATAAATTAAATTGTGATGCAGTATGGGTATTTGGAAAATATAGAAAAAATGGTGGAGAATGGAAGCATATTAATCTTCAAAAAAGTAGTGATTTAGAATTTAATTATAAAAATCAAGCTCCAGAAAATTTTTCAGCAGGACAGGAAGCAAATAGAAATACAATAGGAATGTGGATACCAGACACCAAAAAAGGTGCGTTTATTTATAGATTAGAAGGGAGCGGAGATTTAAATATAAATAATATTATTTTTGACTGGGATTACAAAAAAGATAATATTTTGGAATCAGAATTAAAAGATTGCGAGATATCCTTTTTTGGCGTGGAGATGGTTTATATTCCAGAAAGTAAGCATTATATTGGAGAGCCAGAGGGTCAAAAAAGTGGATTGAAAAATTGTTTTTTTACTTATCCTGATAACGGTGCGTATAATATTGATTCTGAAAATGAAATTTCAGTTGCCAAAAAAGAAGGTAATTTATATTGTGAAACAGATAGTCCTTTTTCAAGAGATGAAGTACCTTTTTTGATACCAAAAGAGTTCCCCAAAGGATATAAAGCATTCTGGTATATGAAATATTCATTAACAAGTCAGCAATATGTCAATTTCTTAAATACACTTACTCGAAGGCAACAACAATCAAGAGTAGCGTCAGATATAAGTAAGGATGAGATAAAAAATTATTATGTTATGTCTAATACAAAAGAGGAATTTGAAAGACAGACAATTGTTTGTAATAAAATTGGTAATAAAGAAGATAAAGCAATTAAATTTTATACCTATGCACCCCAAAGAGGATGTAATATAATGAGTTGGGGAGATGCTACTGCTTATGCCACTTGGTCTGGATTGCGACCAGTAACAGAGCTAGAGTATGAAAAAGCATGTCGTGGAACAGCAGATCCAGTTTCAAAAGAATTTGCATGGGGAACAACTAATATTGGTAGAGCTGATATTTTTAGTGGAGCAGATGGAAGTGGATTGGAAACAAAAGTACCCGAAAATGGAGTAGTTAATTGTAATTTTGGATGTGGAATTGCTCCTTTTGAATTAGAAACAGTAAAAGAACCAAGAAATCCGGGCTTTTTTGGGCCAATATCTGCTGGATTATTTTCAAATTCTCAAAATGAAGGAGTACCAGAAAGAGAAAATAATGGATCATCTTTTTATAATGTGATGGAATTGTCAGGAAATTTATGGGAACAATGTGTAACTATTGGAAACAAAAAAGGGCGAGAATATGTTGGAAGTTATGGAAATGGGAAATTAGATATTGATGGATTTTCTACCAATGAAGATTGGCCAAATAGATCAGGAGAAGGTGCAGGTGTAAGAGGTGGAGTATTTGTAAGTCCTACGCCATATTATGTAATGATGGCATTGAGAGCGTTTGCAGGACATACAAATGAAAGAAGAAGGAAACATGGAGGATGTAGATTAGGATATTAAAAGGAGGAATTAAAAATGGCATTTACAGATGAAGTTAGTCAATTTGCACAAGATAATATTCAAATGGAATTTAAAGAATCACTACGTGAGAATAAAATAAAATCTTTTTTGTATTATATATTTTTTTTATTTGAGGAAGAAAAAAGAGATGTAGATGCAATAGTTAATTGTTTTTCATCTGATGGATTTGAGATTTTATATCCTTGGGGAAGTTCTAATTCAAAAGAAGAATTAGTAAAATGGGTATCAAATATTGATGAAAAATCGGAATATGCTCATCATATTCAAAATATTGAAATCAGATTTATTGATAATCAAAAAAGTGAAGTAAAAGTGGATTTAACTTATCAGACATTAAATATAGATAAGGAATTGAAAAATATTAAACTACACTATAAGTTTGAGTTAATTGAAACAAAAGAAAGATATCCGAAAATAAAAAAATATGCAACAATAATTGTTAAATAAAATTTATCTAAAAATACAAAAGGAGGAGTCAAAGGATGAAAAAGAATTTTTATTTTATAATGATTTTAATAGGAGTGGTTTTTACAGGATGTTTTAACGAGAGTGATAATAATGTAGTTCTTAATCTTACTACAGATGAAAATGATACAAGTCTTAATCTTACTACAAATGAAAATGACATAGTTCTTAATCTTACTGCAAATAAAAATAATATAAGTGCCTATGGTGCAGATATAGTTGACTTAAAAGTAGTGGTAAAAGCTGGAGATAACACAATGGAAACAGAGAGTATAAAAATATATGTAAATGATGCCCTATACAATAGAGGATTAGAATTTTCAACAGAAAAGGCAGGAGAATATATCATATATGCTGAACTTGGGGATCAAAAAAGTAATGTAGTAATAATAAATGCTACTAAAGAAATGGTTTTAGTAGAAGGTAATGGGTATTTAATGGGTGACTGGAATGGAATATATTCTATGTCAAATGACGCATATACATTTTATGGAATGAATATAAAAGATCCGGAAAATCTGCATGGGCGAGAATTTAATTTTGATGCTTTTGTGCATCCAGTTATAATTGATTCTTTTTATGTATCTACACACGAAGAAAACTTTGGAGAATATAAAGAATATTTAACTAGTGGAACAGATGTTGTAACTACCGAGGGAGCGATAAAAGCAAAGATAGTATCAGATTATGCTACAAATTCGTCAATGGCTCTTCCTCCAGGAATAGAAAAAAATATAACAATTGTAACAAATGAAAATGTAGATGATTGGTTAATGGATGATAAACCAGTAGTTGGAATAAATTGGTATGATGCTGTAAAATATGCTAATTGGAAGAGTGAAAAAGATGGATTAGATAAATGTTATACAATAAACAATTATGATGTTTCTTGTGATTTTTCTAAAAATGGATATAGATTACCAACAGAAGCAGAATGGGAATATGTTGCAAAAGGAGGAAAATATATAGAAGATATAAATGCTGGATATGGAAATACTTTTTCAGGAACATCTGATAAAGAAAAATTAGGTGACTATGCTTGGTATAGCAAAAATTCAGAGGGAAAAACTCATCCAATATGTACAAAACTTCCAAATGAATTAGGAATACATGATATGACAGGAAATGTATGGGAATATATGTGGGATTATTATAATCCTGATTATTATAATGCAAGTGAATCAAATAATCCAACAGGACCAGCAGAACCCATGAAATCAGTAGATGGAGTTTCAGAAACACATTTAAAAATATTAAGAGGTTCTAGTTGGGGACAATTTGGTGATGAAATATATAATCCAAGTGTGTTTTGTAAAACTTCATTTAGATTTATGAGTATAAGACAATATATGATGACTGATTCAGGAAGTCCATATATTTACTCTAGTTGGAGAACAGGATTTAGATTAGTAAGAACTATGGATTAACAAATATAAAATACATGATCTCATAGAATTATAAAGTTGTGTGTGTAAAAAAATAAAAACCTCCTCAATATAGTAAATTAAATTACTATATGAGGAGGTTTTTTTGCTGACATTTTATGCTTATTTTTTATAAATTGAAAAACCCTTCCTCTACTTAAAGTCAAATCTTTTCAGTCTAAAATGAAAAAATCACAACTTCCTCTTGTTTTTGTAATTTGTTCAATAAATTCAGCTAAGGTTCTATAAAAACAGAATACAAGTTTCATTTACCAATTTCTATTTATCTAAAGAAAAACCTATTGTACAAATATATGGATAAAAACATTGAAAATGTAGAGTATTAAATATCCTTGGATTGAAGTGGGCTTCTAATAGAGTATATGAAAATTTAAATGTTTCAAATTAATCAAAAAATGATTAGATATTGATATAAGAAAAGGAATTTCCATCTTTATGGAGTATAATATAATAATAGATATCTATTATTATAAAAATATTAAAAAAGTTTTGATTAATATAATTTTTTTGAATAAGAAACAATTTAATTGTGGGGAGGTTTCAATAAATGAAAAATTTCAAATTGATTTCAAAAATCGCATTAACAATCATAAAAAACACTCATTTTGATGACCAAATGAATTCAATTATTGAAATAATTGGTCAATATACACAAGTTTCTCGTGCATATATTTTTGTTGATAATAATAAAAATATGACAACAAGTAATATATTTGAATGGTGCAATGCTGAAATTGACTCTCAAATAGAACTATTTCAGGAATTACCGTATAAAACTATTCCTTCTTGGAGACAAATTTTATTAAAAGAAGGTATGATTTATTCTAAAAATACAATGGAATTACCTGAAGATATTAGAGCTATTTTAGAATCTCATAATATTCTATCCATATTAGTTTACCCTTTGTATATTTCTAATGAAATTCGAGGATTTATTGGATTTGATGAATGTAAAGTTCATAGAGAGTGGAATGAAGCGAACTTAAATCTTATTACAACAATTTCTGGAATAGTATCTAATCTTTATGAAAAACATTTATCTCTTAAAGAAATAGCTGAAGATAAAAATAATTTTAATAATTTTTTTAAAACAATGGATGATTTTGTTATAATTGCTAATCTTAATGGAGAAATATTATTTGCAAATGATTCAACAATAAAAAAACTTGGCTATTCTATGGAAGAATTATTAAAAATGAAAATTATTGAATTATATCCGACAAATAAAAGAAAAGAAGCATTAAAAATTTTAAATTCTATGTTTAGTGGTAATCAAAAAATTTCTTTATTAGAATTAGTCAAGAAAGATGGAACTATTATTCCTGTTGAAACTCGTATTTGGTTTGGAAAATGGGATAATCAAGAATGCATATTTGGATTATCTAAGAATTTATCTAAAGAACAAGAGGCACTTCAAAAATTCACTAAACTATTTGATAATAATCCAGCTTTAATGGCAGTAAGTAGTATACCCGAAATGAAAATTATTGATGTTAATTTAGCTTTCATTAAAAAATTGGGATATTCTTATGATGAACTTATAGGAAAAACAAATATAGAATTAAAAATTATTGATATTCAGGAGAACATTAAACTTTATGAACAATTAAAAAAAACAGGAAAAATTCAGAATACTGAACTTAAAGCTAAATCTAAAAGCAATCATATTTTAGATGGCCTATTATCTGGGGAAATCATTAAAAATCAAGGAAAAGAATATTTTTTAACTGTAATGGTAGATATAACTAAGCAAAAAAATCTTCAAAAAATGTACGATAATGAAAGAAGACGTTTAAGAAGTATTATTAAAGGCTCAAATTTAGGAACTTGGGAATGGAATATAAAAACAGGAGAACTCATATTTAATAAAAAGTGGGCAGAAATAATAGGATATGAGCTTGCAGAATTAGAACCGATTACAATAAAAACTTGGGAAGAATCTGTTCACCCAAAAGATCTGAAAAAATCTAATATTTTATTAGAAAAACATTTTAAAGGAGAAATTGAATATTATGATATTGAATGTAGAATGAAACATAAAAATGGTACTTGGATATGGGTATATGATAGAGGAAAAGTGATTGAATGGGAAGAAAATGGAAATCCATTAAAAATGTTTGGAACTCACTCAGATATTTCTGAAAAAAAAGAAATTGAAAATAAACTTTTAGAAATTTCAATAAGGGATCCACTTACTAATATCTATAATAGGCGATACATTTATGAACGATTAACTAAAGATATTGAGCGATTTAAGAGAAAAAAAATTATGTTTTCAATTTCAATAATTGATATAGATTTCTTTAAAAAGATAAATGATAATTATGGTCATCTTGCTGGAGATTATATTTTAAAGAAGTTTACTTCAACTTTATCTAAAAATTTGCGTAAATATGATTTGTTAGGGAGATATGGAGGAGAAGAATTTATTATTGTAACTTATGATGCAGATAAAGAAAATACAACAGGACAAATACAAAAAATATTGGAAATAATTAGAAAAAAAGAATTCAAATATGATAATGATAATATCAAAATGACTTTTAGTTGTGGTGTTTCAGATATTTCAGAACTTCATCATAAAAATATTGAAATTAAAGAAATAGTAGAAAAAGCAGATCAAAGATTATATTCTGCCAAAAAATCAGGAAGAAATCAAATAATATTTACTGAAAATAAGGAATGATAATAAATATTAGGAATGTGTTTTTAATTATTTTAAAATGTAGTTTATATAATTTTTAAAAACCTCCTTTTTTGTCAAAATTTAGAACTGCAAAACATAAGTTATTAATAAAATATAGAATAAGGAAAGGAGAAAAAAATGAATAAATTAAGAAAACATATTTTAGTTACTACTACACTTTTTTTAATAGTTTATAGTTTAGCTGTCCTATATGCAACAAATAAAAAACAATTAAGAATAGATAAAATTATTGAATTAGAGAATGAGGAAATAAAAAATAAAATGAATTTAATTTTAAATAGTTATGAATCAATTGCCAATATAGTTTATGAAAATGAAATAAATACTCCAGAAATCACTAAATTAATTTATGAGGGATTACATTCAGAAGGAGATGAAAGAAAGAAATATCGAAAAATATTAAGAAAAAAAATGGTTAAATTAAATAATTCTTTAATAAAGGAAGAAATAAGACAATTCCATTTCCACTTAAATACTAATGAAAGCTTTTTAAGAATGCACAAACCAAAAAAGTATGGTGATGATTTATCTGGAATCAGAGAAACAGTTGAATTAGTTAATCAAAATAAAACTTTTTATAAGGGGTTTGAGGAAGGGAGAATTTTTAACGGATATAGGTATGTATTTCCTATTTTCCATAAGAATGAACACGTTGGCTCAGTAGAAATAAGTATTTCAATGGCTGTATTTATAAAGAAATTAGATAATTACAATACCTTTATTATTGATAAAAACGTTGTTGAAAATAAAGTTTATAAAGAAGAACAAAGTAATTATATAAACTCAGATATTTCAGAAGATTATTTTTATGATAAAAAAGTTCAAGAAAAAGAAGAATACTTAACTATAAGCAAAGAAAAAATATTTAGAATAAATAAAGAAATTTATAAAGAGATACAACCATTTTTAAATAAAAAAGAAGAATTTAAAATAATAAAAAATATCGATTTTGTAGATTACTTAATTGCTTTTATTCCAATAAAAAATATACTTGACAATGAAGTTGCATATATCATTAATTACAAAAAAGTAGACGATGTTACTCAACGAAAACGATTGTGTAAGCAGGAAATTATAATGTTATCTTTTTTGATATTGATTTCTCTAATCTTTACAATTTATAAGGGGAAAACGGATTTAAAATTAAAAAAAATGGTTAAAATAGATGGTTTGACCAATTTATATAATCATAATTCTATATATGAAGAATTATCAAAAGAAGTTAAAAGATGTAGAAGATATAAGGAAGATCTATCAGTTATAATGTTTGATATCGATTACTTCAAAAAAGTCAACGATAAATACGGACATCAAGTAGGAGATGAAGTATTGAGAACAGTGGCAAAAAATTTGAAAGAAGTATTTAGAGAGAGTGATTTAATTGGTAGATATGGAGGAGAAGAGTTTTTAGTAGTATTACCAAAAACAATTAAAATAGATGCTTTTAAAGTTGCAGAAAGATGCCGAAAAATAATAGAAAAAATAGAATTCCCTTCTGAAAAAAGTTTACACATCAACATTAGTGGAGGAATAAAAGAATGGAAAAATGGAAGTGTTTTAGAATTAGTAAATGAAGCAGATAAATTATTATATTCTGCAAAAGAAAGGGGACGAAATAGAATAGAGTGGTAATTTAAATAAGGAGGCAATGAAATATTGAGGAAAGAAATAGAAAGTATAAAAATAAATGGAATAACTTATTTAACAAAAAATGGAAAAAAAATAAAGTATTCACCATGGTTAGGGGATTTAATATCATTTATGTACGATATAATAATGGAAAAATCAATTTTTCCTAAAAAACTTGATGCAAATATGGAAAGGCATATTAAATTTTTAAAAAAAGATGGCTTTTTTTTATGTACTGTTCCTGTTCCAGAAAGAAAAAGTAGAAATAAGAGGGAACTTGATATCTAAAGATAAATTAAAAGAAATATTTGAAAATATTGGTTTTATTTTTGAAGCTTTTGAATTTAAAAACGGAACAATACTATATTTCAAAGCGACATTAAAAGAATAATTTTAGATATAAAAAAATTGGTATTTAAAATACCAATTTTTTTAATTTTTAACTATATTTTTATCTATTGTTTCAAATAAAACTTTTGCTTTTGCTGGTTTTGAAATATAGTCATTCATTCCTATCTCTAAAAATTTTTCTCGGTCTTCCTTGATTGCATATGCAGTAAATGCAATAATAGGAACATCTTTATCAGTTGTCCTAATTATTTCGGTAGTTTCATATCCATTTAAAACAGGCATCTGTATATCCATTAAAATCAAATCAACTTTTGTTGTTTTTAAAAAATCTAGAGCTTCTTGACCATTAGGTACAATAATTGTATTATAATTTTTAGTTTTTAAAAGAAGAGAAGTTGCTTTTGCATTGATTTCATTATCCTCTACTATTAAAATAGTAGCCTCTTTTTTGATGTCTTTTTTTTCAACAATCATTCTATCATCCTTTTTTGATTTTATTTTAGTCTTCATATCAAATAATAAATCAATTGTATTCAAAAGTTCATTTCTTTTTACAGGTTTTATTAAATATTGTTTGATTCCAAATTTACTTATAGTTTTTATTTTATCATCCAGATCAATGGAAGAAAATAATATCGTTTTAATATCTTTAATATATTTATTTTTTTGAATTTTCTCTAATACTTCAAAACCATCCATTTCCGGCATATCAATATCAAGAAGTAATAAATCGAAATCTTGAATTTCTAATAATTCTATTCCTTCTTTTCCTGAGTTTGCTAATTTGATTTTTATATTTTCTGAAGAAAGCATTTTTTCTACAATTGTACAATTGATAGGATTATCATCAATAATTAAAATATTTAAATTTTTAATTTTTAATTTGGTATCAATTGTTGTCTTATTTTTTATTTTAAAATTTAAGGAAAAATGAAAAGTAGTTCCTTCATTTAATTTGCTTTTAAATTGAAGAGTTCCTCCCATCATTTCCACTAATGATTTTGAGATAGCAAGTCCCAATCCAGTCCCTTGATATTTTTTAGTATAAGAAAGATCGCCTTGAATAAAAGGATTCATAATGTTTTTTTGCTTTTCTTCCGATATTCCAATTCCATTATCTTTAATAGAAAAATCTATCATCATACTTTCTAATGATTGAAACTTGTTTGTTATTTTGACTAATATATTGCCCTTATATGTAAATTTTATTGCATTTCCAATTAAATTTATAAGGATCTGAATTAATTTCACTTTATCTCCAATTACATATTTAGAAATAGTTGGATCTATATATTCGATAAGCTCGTTCTTATGTTTTAAAGCTTGAAAGCTCAAATTTGATAATGCTGAATTAATAGTTTTTTCAAACTCAAACTCAAGTTCTTCTAATTCTAATTTTCCAGATTCAATTTTAGAAAGATCTAAAATATCGTTAATAATAATTAATAAATTGTCTGCTGAATTTTGAATATTTTTCAAAAAACTTTCTTGTTCTAAATCCAAAGGAGTCATATTTAATAGTTCACTCATTCCAATTATTCCGTTCATAGGAGTTCGTATTTCGTGACTCATATTGGCTAAAAATAAACTTTTTGCTTCACTCCCTTCTTCGGCTTGGATTTTTGCTATTTTTAAATTTTTATTTAATAATTTTATTTTTCTTTCAGCTAATTTTTTTTCATTAATTTCTTGGTTCAACTCTAAATTTGAATGAGCTAAATCTTGTATTTGTCTATGTAAGGCATTTTGCATAACAGTTAAACTTTCAGCAAGTATTTTAAATTCACCTTTTGGAGGAATTGTAATCTTTTGATGAAAATCACCTTCCGCTAACTTTTTTGCTACATAATTTAAATTTAGAATTGGTTTTAAAAATCGAGTAATCAGTAGAGGTATAATAAAAAAACTAGTTAAAAGTGTTAAAAATACAAAGAAAAAAAGACCTGATTTAAAAGCATTTAATCGTTGTTCTGATAAAAAAGTAGTATAATAAATTGTAACTTCACCTAAATATTCTTTATAAAATTGAAGTTTGATAATATCTTTTTTGTAGTTTTTATAATTTTTATTTTTTTTACTGAAAACAATATTTTCTTTAGATGTGTAGTCATTAAAAGAAATTTCAGAAATTTCTGGAGATTCAAAAATAGATTTCAAAAAAGTTTTAGTCTTTTGTATATCTAAATCATAAATTGCTTCTGGGAGAATTTTTTGAGTTAAAAAATTATTAGATATAATATTCTGTTCTAATTGAGCAATAGAATTTTTTCTTTCCTGTGATAAAAAATAAAAACTGAAAAGTGAAGAAAAAATTAGAAAAATTAAAATAATACTGAAAATTATTTTATCTTTGAAATACATGGTAAAGCCTCCTTTTTATTGTAACCTATTTTGATATGATTTCTTTTGATTTTCAATTCCATATTTTTTATTTAATTCATTCCAACGTTTATAAACAACATCTAATGCTATTTTGGGGGAAGAATAACCGAGTAATGCACGAGCAACTCCAATAGATAAAATATCCATATATTCTTGACTATGTTTAATTCTTAAATCAAAAATCTTATTTTTGCTATTATGTACTTGGCTTAATGTATTTATATAAGATGATGCAATATTTTCATTCCAATTAGCTTTTTTGATCCAAAATTCTTTATTAAAGTCAGATTTTCTAAATGGATTTACTCCATATGAGCCAACCAATAAATCTAAATCATGATTTTTTTTATTTGAAAAAAATCCAAGAAAATTAAAAGCGGCTTCTTTATGTAAACTGTTTTTACTAACTGAACTTGTCCACCCCCATGCAATATAAGGAGCAAAATTAACATCGGGAAAATGATTCCATATTTTTTCTTTATTATTCCAAACATCTCTGCTTCCTAAAGAAATAGATGTTTTAACTTTGGTTCTAATCGAGGAATTTAATTCCATTGACTTAATGAATGAATCATCCCAATCATCAGAAAAACAAGATTCACCTTTTCCAAAAGAGTTTACAACATCAGCTAAAGAAAAATTCATTCCCTTTGGGGGATAACTTTTTTGAGACTCAACAAAATCTTCAAGAGCTTTTAGAAAACCAGGAGAATTAATCAATGGTTCCATTGTCTCAGAATCAAAATAAATTCCATCGGATATATTAGGCTGTTTAACATATGGAGCAGCTCTTTTGATAAATTGAGAAAAAAGCAAATCATCTTTGCTGGTAATTTCAGATATTCCATAAATAGTTTTACCAGCAATTTTTTTGTTAGTAATAAAACTTGCAATTTCATTTAATTCCACCCAAGTTTTAGGTACTTTAAATTTTTTTTGAAATTTTTCTTCATATTCTTTTTTTAATGTTTTATTTTTAAAAACATCTGTTCTATATTTAAAATAATGCCGATCGCCATCAATAGGTACCAAAAAATACTTATTGTTCCATTTTGAGATTTTT
>Ga0307991_1001158_pt1 | contig 18761 bp, 18 predicted proteins | sample EllFjometagen131_FD_203146 | JGI IMG/M metagenome (GOLD analysis project Ga0307991, IMG submission 203146) | Marine microbial communities from Ellis Fjord, Antarctic Ocean - #131 | ecosystem: Environmental > Aquatic > Marine > Unclassified | place: Southern Ocean | collected 2014-10-08 | reverse complement strand
TAGCATCCAAAGGCTGCACAACTAGTATTTTTCTTGATTCATAGCCTTTTGCTTTGGTGCTTGAAACTACTGTTCCTATAACTTTTCCCAGCCTCATTTGCGTTCTGTTAGATTGATATCATCAATAATACCCATAACCGCTGCATCACATGGATTCATTTCGCGTTCAATAATTCGGCTGGCCTCTTTACTTGTTTCGTAATAGATAATTTGTCCAACATCGGATTGAAGCGTATCAACAGCCACTAAAGCAGTTCCCTCTGATTTAAGCTGCTCATTCAGAGGCTGAATTAAAACTAATTTCAAGCCTTCAAAAGATTCAACTTTTTGAGTGCTAACTACTCTTCCGATGATTTTACCAAACTTCATAAACCAATCTTTAAATGATTCTAAAAAAATCGACTAAAGTACAGCGTCTTTCACGTGTAAAAGTCCTTGCACGTGTAACTCCTTCGCCTGTTGGACTGGCAATAGTAAAGGATGCAAATCCAGCACCACCATTTCCTAAGCCGGCATAACTTGGTCCATTTTTAATAAAAATAGAGCAATCCATTACCTTGGCCATTTTACTTAGCGCAGCAATATCATGCGAATGCATAATGGCTGTATGTTTAAATCCGTGTTCGCATCTTTGGGCTAAATCAATAGCATCATCCACATTTGGAACTTTTACCAAAGGCATTACAGGCATCAATTGCTCTGTCCACACGAGTGGATGATTGGCATCCACTTCGCAAAGTAAGAGACGTGTAGAGTCTGGAATATTAAGGCCTATGGCTTTCGCAATTACCGAAGCGTTTTTCCCAACGAAGTTTTTATTTGCTCCACCTTCATGACCTGGTCTTCCAGGATCAGCAATAACTAAATCCGTTACCTTTTTTATTTGATCTGGTGATAAAACATAGGCTCCATTTTTTTCCATTTCAGCTTTCAGCTGATCGGCAACAGATTCTACAACGATAGTTTCTTTTTCGCAAATGCAAATCAGGTTATTATCGAAACTGGCACCTAAAACGATGTCTCTTCCTGCTTGTGCAAGATCTGCAGTTTCATCAACTACACAAGGTGGATTTCCAGGTCCGGCTGCAACAGTTTTTTTCTCCTTTTTCATAGCGGCTTTCACAACGGCAGGGCCACCAGTTACCACTAAAAGCGCCACTTTTGGATGGCTCATCATTGTATTGGCCGATTCCAGCGTTGGTGTTTCGACAGTAGTAATCAGATTCTTAGGTCCGCCTGCCTCCATGATGGCTTTGTTTAGCAAATTAATCAGAAGATTGGACACTTTTTTAGCAGCAGGATGCGTATTAAAAACCACTGAATTTCCGGCGGCAATCATTCCAATGCAATTACTGATAATGGAAGCAGTAGGATTTGTACTTGGTGAAATAGATCCGATAACTCCATAAGGAGCATGCTCAACAAGAGCTAGGCCGTGATCGTCGGAAAAAGTTTCCGGCACAATATCTTCAACACCTGGCGTTTTTTTTATGGCCAATTCGTTTTTTATCACTTTATCTTCCCAACGACCCATGCCTGTTTCGTCACTGGCCATTTTTGAAAGCAGAACGATATTGTCGGTTGATGCTTTACGAATAGCGGCAATAATTTCTTTGCGTGTTTCCAAAGTGAGCTTTTCCAATTCATGAAAAGCAACTTCTGCAGCAAGAATGGCCGCTTCTATAGTGGAGAAAACTCCCACTGCATCTGTTGAGCTGTTGCTTGTATCAACATTTAATTTGATATCCTGCAAAGCTTCTTTGACAAGCTGACGTATATTTTCTTCTAAATGATCCATTTATTCAAGTCTTATTTCATAAAGAAAGGCATGATTTCTTTGTGTGGTTGAGGAATAATCGTGTCCATTCCCAGCAGATTTTTTTCTCTTGCTTTAGCTGTTCCGGCTGCCATAGCCGACTGAACAGCATCGAGGCTGCCCATCATTTTTACATAGGATTTTCCTCCGTAACCATCTGCTAATCTGATTTCTATAATTTTAATGCCGCCTTCTTTGGCAGCACTATCAGCCGATTCTATACCTGAAACAATTGATAAAGTTTCGATAATACCAATGGTATCCCATTCACCAATATTGATTGTATTTCCAATGGCCGGAATTACATCGGGATGCACCTGCGATAGGAAAAGTTTATCAACCAAGTAGGCACCTCCTGTTTCGGAACCTGCTTTATAGGCATATTCTACAGAAGCCACATCGCCACTAAAAATGATCAAGTATTTACCTGAGCTAATGGTTCTTGCATCTATTATTTGAATATGTGCCACTTTAACCATTTGGTCGAGTGCTTGCAAACCAATAACAATGCTACTATATTCCAGGGCACCTAATACGATTATGTTTTGTTTGTCCGTCATTTTTTATACATTATATTATCACTTTCGTCAATCATATCAATTATTCCGACAATTATGGCATCGACAGCTTTATTGGTAGTTGTGGTTGTTTCTCTGGCAGAAGTGCTTTCTGAAATCATAACCAATTCATCATTTCCGGCACTAACCAAATCGAGGGCTATCATAAAATCGTTTTTCAACTCGCCTTTTTGATCGCATTTATTGATCAATAAATACCGACCTCCCGAAATTTTGATACTATTCGAACTGCTTGTGATTGTTCCGACAACTTTTCCTAAAACCATATGAACAGATTAACCTTTCTGAAACGTAAAACTTCCGTTATGCTCAATGACATCAACAATGGCTACCACAGTGGCATCGGTAGGTAAACCCTTTGTAACTTCGGCCAGACGCGCACTGCTGCCGGAAACATAAAATACAATTTCATCCTTACCGGCTCCAACAGCATCCATGGCTACTACAAAATCGTTTTTACCTTTTAAGCTGATTGGATCTATCTTTTCGAGCAATAAAAGTTTAATCCCTTCCATTTGCACCGCTTTTTGGCTTGAAACTACCGTACCTGTCACCCTTGCTAAAATCATATTCTAAATTTTATTATTGACGACCTAAAGGCAATGATAAATCTACATTGGTGTGAGGACGTGGAATAACATGGCTCGATACAATTTCACCTACTTTTTCAGCAGCAGAAAGTCCTGCATCAACAGCTGCTCTTACAGAGGCAACATCGCCACGAACGATGGCTGTAACATAACCGCCACCTGTTTTTTCATAGCCAATCAATTCAACTTTGGCCGCTTTTACCATGGCATCGGAAGCTTCAACCATAGCCGTAAAGCCACGTGTTTCAATCATCCCCAATGCTTCTGAACTTTTATCAGACATAATTTTTTCTCCTATTTTTTTATGATTAATAATCTTCTCTACCCGTAATTTCGGCTAGACGTTTTTCTACAATCGTCTTGCATTCAAGTACTTCAGCTTCATCACCACTGATGTAAACACGCCCAAATTTACCAAAACCTATCACATCAATAATTTTGATATTAGCCGATTTTTCTGCCTCATTAGCAGCGTAATAGGCATATCCGGCAGGTTCCATTTCTAAAACGTAGAGCGTTTCGCCTTTTAATAACATGCTACCGCGACGGTTTCTGTTGATTAATTGAGCGTGATGATCGTCCACATTTTTAATCAGCTGACTGGTTAAAATTCTGGGGCGAATTCTATTGGATTCATTTTGATTGATAGCTGTAAGAACCGCTTCACCCGCCATTCGTGTATCGCCCTGACTATCAGAATGCACTTCGAGCATTCCAAAAGCACGTTCGACTATTTGCAAGCCAGGTTTTACATTGGTTGCTTTGATGGCAATATCCGTTAAAGAATTAATTTCTATCCCAGGTGCTATTTCAATTATGCAACTTGATTGTCCGCCTACAGGCAGAAAACCTCTGGAAACAGTTGAAATATAGGACGCCATCTGCGATTGAAGTGAATCCAAGAAAATATAAGTTCTCAGATCGATATGTGATTTGGAATCATTCATAGACTTAGAGGTTATTTATTTTTTCCTAAAGGAAGAGCAGTATCAACATTCTGGTGAGGTCTTGGAATAACGTGGCTAGATACAATTTCACCCACTTTTTCAGCAGCGCGCAATCCTGCATCAACAGCAGCACGAACAGAAGCAACATCGCCCCTAACAATAGCAGTTACATATCCACCACCCGTTTTTTCATAACTTACGAGGTCTACTTTTGCTGCTTTTAACATAGCGTCGGAAGCTTCAACCATTGCTGCAAAACCTCGGGTTTCTATCATGCCTAAGGCCATCATTTCATTGTTTTCCATATATTTAATTTTCTTAGTGTTTATAACTATTTTATTATCTGTAATTTAACAAGAGAGTAAAAACGTGTTATTTTTCATACAAACCATTGTTTATAAGGTTTTTCTTGAACCAACAAAGATAGTGAAATTTGTGATATTGAATAGAAATACAAAAAAGCTGTTGATAACTTATTAATTCAAAAGAGGAAGAAGAAAATTAATTTGAAGTGCTTTTCCATTCAAAACTTTCAATTAGTTTTTGAATATCTTCTTCAATAAAAGAAATTACAGGTGCGAGTGAATCGTTGTTGGGTCTCACACTAAAATAGAGGGCTCCACGCAGGAAATGATTCGTGCTGTCGGTTAAGTAGAACTGATAGGAAGAAGCGGCATCTGTTCCCTTAATAGAATAGGCTACTCCATACACGTTTTTCTCCTTATTGATAAACATTTTTTCGCTAATAGCATTTGCTTTCGGAATATGTTTATTTACTAATTTATGTGCATCTTCCAGTAAATCGGCAAGATTGCCATTTACAGGTTTATAGCTTAAATGAACTTTAGCACTGAATGAAGAAAAAACCAGATTGGTCCAATATTTTTCTGCTCCTGGCTGAATATCGCTTTCTAAAGAAGAATAAGTTGGAATAATAAAGGTGTAGGGGAGCTCTTTTTGGATGGGGACATAATTTTTTTCTGGTAGGAATATTCTGAAATAGCCTCTAGGTTTAGGCTGGGAATAATCACCACAAGATGATAAAGCGCTAATTATCAGCACAATAAAAAGAATACTGAATTGTTTTGTTTTATTGCGATTCATCCGCAATTTCAATTTTTAGGTTTTTAATTCGACGTTTGTCGAGTGCTTCAACTGTAAAAGTAAAATTATGGTGAATAATCTTAGTGCCTTTCTTTGGGATATTGCCATAAATTTCTAAAAATAGTCCGGCGATGCTATCAAAATCACCTTCCACTTCATAGAAAATATCATCATTTATTTTTAATACTTTACAGAAATCGATGATGGATGTTTTAGCTGCAAAAATATAGGTTGTATCATTGATTTTTTCAAAATCAATATCGTCGTCTAATACATCAAATTCGTCACTAATTTCACCCACTATTTCTTCTAAAACATCTTCGAGTGTAATAATCCCCGAAGTTCCACCATATTCATCTATAACTATGGCCAGATGTATTTTTTTCTGACGAAATTCGGAAAGCAGCTCGTTTATTTTTTTGTTCTCAGGCACATAAAAAGGAGAGCGAAGCAGAGAAGTCCAATTGAAATTGCCTGGGCTATTTAAATAGGGGAGTAATTCTTTGATGTAGATAATCCCTTTTATGTTATCCACACTTTCTTCGTATACAGGAATGCGTGAAAATCCTGAATCTAAAATAATTTTAATAAGATCAGAAAAGGATGTGTTTATATCGATAGCCACTATGTCCATCCTTACTTTCATAATCTCACTGGCTTCGATATCGGCAAATTTTGCTATTCCCTTAAGAATGTTTTTTTCTTCTTCGGTAGTATGTTCGTCTGAAGAGATTTCAATGGCTTCGTCGAGTTGACTCAAAGAAACCTGATGGCCTTTTTTCGTAATTCTATTGTCGATAATAGAAGTAGAGATATACAATGCACGACTCAGCGGACCTAAAAATTTATTGAGGTAAAACATGGGTGTCGCCATAAAAAGCACAAATCGGACACTGTTTTGATTGGCATAAATTTTTGGCATTATTTCGCCAAAAAGCAATAAAATGAAGGTAACTACAGCCACTTTAATTACAAAGCCAAGTACTGGAAATGCGCTAAAATCAAAGTTATGATCAATAATAAAGGCTGATAAAATAATGATGCCAACATTTACAAAGTTATTGGCAATCAGTATAGTAGCTAATAGACTTTTAGGTTTGGCGAGTAAGCGTTGTATTTGTTGGTGTAACTTGTTTTTTTTATCCGATAGCTCATGCAATTCACCTGGGCTTAAAGAAAAAAATGCAGTTTCGCTACCCGAAACCATAGCCGAGGCCATGATTAATACAATAAGCAACAAAATATAAAAAAAGAAGCTTATTTCAAGAGGAGCTCTAAATATAGAATTGGTAAGTAATAAAAGAAATCCAGAAAGAGGTTCGTAATCAGCTATTTCCAAAAGAGTTTAAATATTGATGAATAAACAAAATTACAGTTTTTTTAGATGCAAAATAAATTTATAAAATCCAGAATAACATTCAGAAATCAATGTGATATTATGCTTCATTATCAGTCACTTCCAGTTTGAATCCTGTTCCGTGTATGTTTTTAATAGCAATGCTTGAATCCTGACTCAGCATTTTACGCAATTTGGCTATAAAAACATCCATACTTCGGCCAATAAAATAATCGTTAGAGCCCCAAATTTGCTTTAGTGCAAAGTCGCGGGTTACCAATTGATTCTTATTCTTGCAAAGCAATTTTAAAAGAGCCGCTTCTTTTCTGGTTAAAGTTTTATCTGTTCCTTCAAAACTAAGAACCATATTTTCGTGATCGAAATTGTATTTGCCTATCTCAAAATTTTTGGGAATATTTTCTTGTCGATATTGTACAACACATCGCTTTAAAATGGCTTCAATTCGCAAGCTTAATTCTTCGGTACTAAATGGTTTTGTAATGTAATCGTCGCAGCCCATTTTGAAACCAGTAATTCGGTCTTCCTTCAATGTTTTGGCGGTTAAAAAAATAAGAGGGATGTCATTGTCTAGATTCCGAATGTCTTTAGCCAGTGAAAACCCGTCTTTTTTAGGCATCATCACATCTAATATGCATAAATTAAAGTCTTCTTCTTTAAAAGCCTGTAATCCTTCTTCGCCATCTTTTTTTAATACTGTTTCGTAGCCAAGCATTTCCAAATAATCCTTCAATACCAAACTTAGATTAGCATCATCTTCAACTAATAATATTTTAGCTTTTGTTTCCATATCAATGTTTTAGTATTTCGTTAAATGGCATATAAATCTCGAAAGTTGATCCAACACCAAAGTTACTGCTTAATCGAATAAAGCCACCATGTTCTTTCACCATTTTTTCAGTATAGAATAAACCCAGTCCAAATCCTTTTACATCGTGGATATTGCCTGTATGAACTCTGTGAAATTGTTTAAAAATATAGGCCTGATCTTCTGTTTTTATACCTATCCCTTTATCTTCTACTGAGATTAAAATGCCTTTTTTTATGTTTTTCGTTCTCACAGATATTTCAGGTTTGTCGGGAGAATATTTATTGGCATTATCGAGCAGATTGCTAATTATATTTGTGAGGTGCATCTTATCGGCACGAATATGCGAACGGGCAGCTGAATATTTTTTTTTGATTTTCCCATTCCTTTCGTGTACAAAAATCTCACTATTGTGGATAGTATCATCCAATAATTGGTGGACATCAATTTCTTTCATTCGAATCTGAAATTCAGCTTTGTCGATAACAGCTAATTGAAGCACTTGCTCAACCTGATTTTTGAGTCGAATATTTTCGTCAAAAATGATTTGCGCATACTTTTTAGTTTTTTCGCTATTATTTTGAATTTCAGGACGCAAGAGCATCTCGCTGGCTAATGATACAGTGGCAATAGGCGTTTTAAATTCGTGAGTCATATTGTTTACAAAATCATTTTTTATCAAACTTATTCTCTTCTGTCGATAATTAACAATAACAGTAAAGATAAAACTAAAGCCTATGATTAGAACAAAAAAAACAGAAAGAATAAATCCACCAATCATTTCTTGTAAAACCAAATTATTGCTATGCGGAAAATAGATGGCTAAATAATAAGGAGAGTTGCTACGAATGCAACTCAATGATGTTTTAAAGTCTGATGCAAGTATTTGTTGTTCGAAATGCTTAAAATTTCCACCAATTAATTGGTTGGCTCCATTAAAATATACACCATATTCGTAATCTAAGCCCATTTGAACGCAACCCAATTCATTAGAAAGTAAAGAGTCAATCAGTGAATAATTTAGATGTTCGAAGTCATTAATGTCAGTAGAATTGTAATCGTCTTCGATAAAGATTTTATGCTGGTTTGGATTGTTTTGAATTTCAAACAATGTATTTGAAACTGCCCTTAGCCCCATTTGAATGCGCTTATCGAATTGGTCTTTCTTAAGCTCATAAGCATTTTTAATCCAATAAATCTGCGAAATTGCAATCCCAACAATAGCAAATGAGGTAATAAGGATAAGTAATATGCCTGTGCGTTTGTTCATGAATATGCAATCTCCATTTTTATGAATATTGAATTTTTGTCAAAATTAATGGAATTATTCAACTTTCAAATTCGAATTAACAGCATGTTAACAGTTCTTAACAACGGATTAACATCGATGGTTGCTTGTCTGCTATATATTTGCAAGGATCCGAAAATAAAGTTGACAAGTTTAGATTTTATTTAGCAGATGTTTTTTATCACGAATTAAATATATAACTATGAAAAAATTAGCATATGGAATTTTGGCTCTGGCCTTTGTTTTTACTGTATCTCTGACTTTAAACGCTCAAACCCAGGGTGTAGAAAAAACACCACAAAGTCAAACGCAAAAAGTTGAAAAAAAGAAAGAAAGCAAAACAGCTTGCGATAAGACTGCAAAAAAAGCAGAATGCAAAACAACTTGCGATAAGACGGCAAAAAAAGAATGCGCTACGAAAACGGAACAAGCAGAAAAGGCCGACTGTAAAAAATCAAGCGACAAAAAATAATCGATTAATTCAATTTAGTTTTTTTAGCTCCATTCGGATAATCCGGATGGAGTTTTTTTTTGTGCATTCAAAAAAAATGGGAGCATTAAAAAAGCCGGCGAACCGACTTTTTAGATTGTTAACGGCATTAATTATCTCTACCGTGACAATGCTTGTATTTTTTACCACTTCCACAAGGACAAGGATCGTTTCGTCCAATTTGCTTTTCAACTTTAATGGGTTGTGGTTTTTGTTTTGTTTGCGTATTTGAATGTGATTGTGATAGTAAATCATCTCGCCCTTCTTTCAAATTTCTATTAGCCTGGGGCAGCTTTGCTTCGCGTAAAGTTGTCTGTTGTCCAGGTAAGTCGCCTTTTATTAAGAAACCGCTTATCTCTTTATTATTCCTTTGAACCATTTCTTTAAAAAGATTGAACGATTCGAATTTATAAATAAGTAGCGGGTCTTTTTGTTCGTAGGAAGCATTTTGAACAGATTGTTTAAGGTCGTCCATTTCGCGTAAATGCTCTTTCCAGGCATTATCGATAATGCTTAATGTTAATCCCTTTTCTATGGAAAGCGGAATTTCCTTTATACTGTTTTCATATGCCTTTTTTAAATTGGTAATGATATTGTGTGTCTTTACTCCATCCGTAATTGGAATTGCAATGTTTTCGTAAGTCGTATTATTTTCAATAACATCTTTAATGACCGGAAATACTTTCTTTGCAATTGCATCCGATTTTAATTTGTAATTATCATAAACTTGATTGAAAATTAGTTGTGAAAGATCATTTTCTGTACTGTCGGTAAATGTTTGACTGTCGAATGGAGCGTCGACTAATACAGTAGTTAACAATTCCATATTTAAACCTTCATAATCAGCTAAGTCTTTATATTCTGCTACAAGTTGTTCAATATAATCGTAAAGCATATTGGAAATATCAATTGCTAAACGCTCGCCATAAAGCGCATGTCTTCTTTTTTTATAGATAGCTTCACGCTGAGTGTTCATTACATCATCGTATTCAAGCAAACGCTTTCTAACACCAAAATTATTTTCTTCCACTTTTTTCTGAGCACGTTCAATAGATTTGGTAATCATTGAATGCTGAATAACTTCGCCTTCTTCCAAACCTAAACGATCCATAATTTTGGCGATTCTTTCCGATCCAAACATACGCATCAGATTGTCGTCAAGAGCAACAAAAAATTGCGAACTTCCTGGATCTCCCTGACGGCCTGAACGACCACGAAGCTGACGGTCAACACGACGAGATTCATGCCTTTCGGTACCGATAATTGCTAAACCACCTGATTTCACGACTTCAGGAGATATTTTAATATCTGTTCCCCTACCAGCCATATTGGTGGCAATAGTAACTGTACCTGCTTTACCTGCTTGTGCAACAATATCGGCTTCTCTTTGATGAAGCTTAGCATTTAAAACATTGTGATTAATGTTTTGGCGATGGAGCATTCGGCTAAGCAATTCGGAAGTCTCTACAGAAGTTGTACCTACCAGAATCGGTCTGCCTTGTTTAACCAAAGCAACAATTTCATTTGTGACGGCATTGAATTTTTCGCGTGTGGTTTTAAAAACCATATCTTCTCTATCGTCACGGGTAATAGGTCTGTTTGTTGGAATAACCACCACATCGAGTTTGTAAATATCCCATAATTCGCCCGCTTCAGTTTCGGCTGTACCTGTCATTCCTGATAGCTTGCTGTACATTCTAAAGTAATTCTGAAGAGTAACAGTGGCGTATGTTTGAGTAGCGGCCTCAATCTTTACATTCTCTTTGGCTTCAATAGCCTGATGCAATCCATCTGAATAGCGACGGCCTTCCATAATACGACCAGATTGCTCATCCACAATTTTAATTTTATTGTCGATAATTACATATTCTACATCAATTTCAAAAAGAGCATAGGCTTTTAAAAGCTGATTTACAGTGTGTACGCGTTCCGATTTAATGGCGTAATTCCTCAAAAGCTCACTTTTCTCCTGAGCTTTTTCTGTAGGAGGCAAATTGGTTTTTTCCATTTCTGCTAAATCAGCGCCAATGTCTGGTAAAATATAAAATTCAGAATCATCATAAGAAGCAGTAATCAAATCTATCCCTTTATCGGTTAAATCGATGCTGTTTTGTTTTTCATCGATAACAAAAAACAGATCATCATCAATAAGATGCATATGCTTATTTTGTTCCTGCATATAAAAATTCTCTGTTTTTTGCATCAGAGTTTTCATGCCAGGCTCACTCAGGAATTTAATTAATGCTTTGTTTTTTGGCAAACCACGAAATGCTCTAAACAGTAATTCACCGCCTTTTTTCTCTTGCTCATCTTTTGGGTTTGAGCTTAATATTTTTTTCGATTCGGCAAGTATTGAAGTCACCAGTTTTCGTTGCACCTGATATAGTCTTTCAATATTTGGCTTCAACGCTTCAAACTCCTGATTATCACCTTTAGGCGTTGGCCCTGAAATGATTAAAGGCGTTCTGGCATCGTCAATTAAAACGGAATCAACCTCATCCACGATGGAATAATTGTGTTTGCGCTGCACGAGTTCTTCCGGATTGCTGGTCATATTATCGCGTAAATAATCAAAACCAAATTCATTGTTGGTGCCATAAGTAATATCGGCCAGATAGGCTTTTCTACGATTTTCGGAATTTGGTTCGTGTTTATCAATGCAATCTACCGTTAATCCGTGAAATTCGAATAGCATTCCCATCCATTCAGCATCACGTTTTGCTAAATAATCATTCACCGTAATTAAATGCACACCTTTTCCGGAAAGAGCATTTAAATAGACAGGCAAAGTAGCGACAAGTGTTTTTCCTTCACCTGTTGCCATTTCAGCCACTTTTCCGCTGTGTAAAACTATTCCGCCGATTAACTGAACATCGTAATGAACCATGTCCCATTTAATCATGCTGCCACCAGCCATCCATTCATTTTTATAATAGGCTTTTTCGTCTACGATATTCACATTATCTAATCGGGCGGCTAAATCTCGGTCGTGTTGAGAAGCTGTTACTTCTACTTCGTCAAGGGTTTTAAAAAGATTAGCGGTTGCTTTTACAACAGAAAACGCCTCAGGTAGTATTTCGTCAAGGGTTTGTTGGGTTATTTCGTATTGTTTTTCGCTTAGCTTGTCAATTTGCTCCCAAATATTTTCTTTTTCATCAATGCTGATAGAAGTGTCTTCTTCTGCTTTATGTTGAAGGGTTACTATTTCGTTTTCAGTATCCTTAACAGCCTCTCTAATACGTTGTTTAAATTCCAGTGTTTTAGCTCTTAATTCATCCGCACTTAACGTTGATATACTTTCAGAAGCTTGCAGCGTCTTTTTAAGTATAGGATCGATGGCTTTTATATCGCGCTGGGATTTGCTTCCCATTAATTTTGAAATAAATTGTTTCATTTGATAATTTTTTAATGCTGTTATAGAATAAAATACAATAAAAATAAAAGGCAAACTAATCTGCATTCGATGTACAGAATTGCGGAAGGGTTTATTTTAATATATCCTCTTCACTTACTCCCACTTAACAAAAATCATTCATTTAATAAACGCCTGTCTAATTGGCAGTATTCGAATGCAAAAATAGAAAATATATTTTGTTATATAATGGAAGATTGTGATCTTTGTTTTTGAATGCTTTTGTTTAAAAGTTTGTTTAAAAGTTATTAATTCACCATCAAATTCGCATTATTATTTACCAGACTTTTGCTAAAAGGATGAAAATCGATTTTCGGTTTGAAACCATTTTTATCAGAACGTATTTTTTGTCTATTTACGACATTTGAAAGCATAGCTTTACATCCGTAACTACAGTTACTTATATCAATTTTATATATCTAAGTGTGTTTGTTTTATTTGTTTTAATAATGGCATAAATTATTGATACCCAGCTAGTTTATTGGTTTTTTGAAAAAATTACCTAAAATATTTTTTTAGATAATTTTGGCATTAGTATAGTGAAAAATAAATTAATAAACAAATAAAAATAAATATATTTCTCCACATTTTTACTCACATTTTTGTCTTGCTCAATCAGCATATATTTGAACAATTTTTAAAGGCTATATAATATTGTGTAATAAATCAATAAAGATAGTTTTATTTCTATTTTTATCTAACTGATTAATTTTAAATGGAGAAAGATCACATTAAAGTTTGGAATAATTGTCTTCAATTTATACAAGATAATGTAAATATTCAGGGGTATAAAACTTGGTTTGAACCAATAGAACCACTTAAATTAGTCAACAATGTATTGACCATTCAAGTTCCCAGCCAGTTTTTCTACGAGTGGCTGGAAGAACACTATATCAAATTAATACGGATGGTTATCAAGAAAGAATTGGGTTCAGGAGGCCGCTTGGAGTATAGTATTATTATGGATAATTCTATGCCGGGTCTGGACAAAAAAAGCATGAAACTACCAACAACCAGCAAAGAATCAATTAATAATCCTGCTGTATCTATGCCGTATAATAAAAACAGAGAAAGATCAAAAGATATTCCAAATCCTTTTATTATTCCAGGAATTAAAAAAGTAAAGGTTAATTCTCAATTAGTCGAGTCCAACTCATTTGAAAATTTTGTTGAAGGAGATAATAACCGTTTAGCACGATCTGCTGGTTATGCTGTAGCAGAGAACCCTGGAAAAACATCTTTTAATCCTTTGTTTTTATATAGCTCCAATGGCTTGGGAAAAACGCATTTGTCGCATGCTATTGGATTACAGGTGCGTGAAAACTTTCCTGATAAAACGGTTCTTTATTTACATTCAAATCAATTTATTTCTCAGTTTATTGATAGTATTCGGAATGGCAATCAAAACGATTTTATTCATTTTTATCAAATGATTGATGTTTTGATTCTTGATGATGTGCATTTACTGGCAGGAAAAGAAAAAACGCTGGATGTTTTCTTTCAGGTATTTAACCATTTGCATCAAAACGGAAAGCAAATTGTTATAACTTCTGATATTCCTCCTGTTGAATTGACCGGTTTTAACAACCGCTTAATCTCCCGTTTTAAATGGGGTTTAGCTGCTGATTTACAAGTACCTGATCTGGAAACCAGAATTGCTATTATTGAGAAAAAATTATACAACGATGGTATTGAAATGCCACAAGATGTAATAGAATATCTGGCCTATAGCATTACAAATAGTATTCGTGAATTGGAAGGCGCTCTTATCAGTATAATGGCCCAAAGCTCCTTGAATAGAAAAGAAATAAATATCGATTTGGCAAAACAAATCATCGATAAATATGTAAAATCTACTAATCGGGAAATTTCTATTGAATACATTCAAAAAGTAGTTTGCGAGTATTTTAGTCTGCCTTTAGATGTAATAAACAGTAAAACGCGCAAACGCGAAATCGTTCAGGCACGTCAACTGGCTATGTTTTTCTCTAAAAGACATACAAAATCATCATTGGCTACTATTGGCCAGCATTGCGGAAATAAAGATCACGCTACCGTTTTACATGCTGTAAAGACTGTAAATAATTTGGTTGATACCGATAAGAAGTTTAAAACTTATGTGGATGATCTGGAAAAGAAAATCAAATTGCATTAGACTTTTTTAAACCGGTTCGCCGGTTTTTTTGTTTATTGTCAATTCGTTTTTTTTGACCTAGAATACTTATCTTAGCACATCAAAAAAACTATTTGTGAAAGTTATTCTTCTTGCTGCAGGCCTTGGCACACGTCTGTTTCCGTTGACAAAAAACAAACCCAAAGCACTTATTGAAGTGCAAGGGAAACCTTTAATCCAAATTCAGTTAGAGAAATTTAAACAACAAGGATTTTCAGAAGTGCTTGTTAATATCCATCATTATGGAAATCAGATACTTGAATTCTTGCAAAAGAATAATAATTTCGGATTGGATATACAAATCTCCGATGAAAGAGACCAGCTTTTAGATACGGGTGGTGCATTGAAAAAAGCAGCAGATTTTATTCGGGGTGATGAATGCGTTTTTATTCACAATGTAGATGTTTTAACCGATATTTCTTTCGAATCTATGTTAAACGCCCATCGTTTATCAGGAGCATTGGCAACTTTGGCTATTCGAGAAAGAAATACTTCTCGCTATTTGCTTTTCAATGAAGACAATCTGCTTCGTGGTTGGGAAAACACAAAGACCGGAGAAAAAAAAGGCAACTGGCAAGAGCCTAATTTAGTCAATGCAGCTTTTTCCGGAATTCATGTTATTTCGCCCGAATGTGTTGATTTATTTCCTGATAAAGCAGCCTTTTCTATCATCGATTTTTATTTGGATATTCTGCAATCGCATACAATTAGTGGCTATTTTCACGACGAATCGGTATGGATAGACGTAGGCAAGCCTGAAACATTAGCTCAAGCTGAAAAATTAAGATTTTAAGAATGAACGCAAAATCACAGACCGGTTTTCTTGAAGATACTATCAATAAATTGATGCAGGAATATCCTGTTAATTTTGGTCAGCTTTGTATTATTACACCTAACCGGCGAGCTCAGGTTTTTGTTAAAAACTACCTGCGTGAAAAAGGAAAGGCCATGCTTATTCCAACTCTTTTTTCAATTGATGATTTCATTCAGCACCTGTCGCCCTATATTATTTTTGATACGGTTGATTTGAGTTTCGAGCTCTATGCTATTTATCAGGAATTGGAGGGTGAAAATGCTCAGCCCTTTGAAACGTTTGTTCAATGGGCTCCTGTTTTAATAAATGATTTTAATGAAATTGATATGCATTTAGGCGATGCCAATGCGTTATTCAATTATTTAAGCGACGATTATGCCATCAGAGAATGGAATTTGGGGATAAAAGACCTAAGCGATTTTCAGAAAAATTACCTTGCTTTTTTTCATAAGTTAAATGATTATTACCAATATTTTACACAACGTATTTTGAGTCAAAATGCTGCATACAATGGACTGGCTTACCGCTATGTTGCAGAACATATTTTGGAATTAGCCAAAAATACGCCTTGGGATAAATTGATATTTGCAGGATTTAATGCACTTACACTTTCTGAAGAAAAAATAATTCGGACTCTGTATGAAGCAAAGCATGCTGAATTATTTTGGGATGTTGATGCCTATTATTTTTTGGATAAAAATCAGGAGGCAGGACTCTTCTTTCGGAAATATGCCAAATGGTATCGTTTTGATAAACAAGTATTAGGAGATGATTTTCGTAATGTAAAGAATATCAATATTATAGCTGTTCCAAAGGCAGTTGGACAGGCAAAAATTGCAGCCGAGCTGCTTAGCGAAAAATTTCAATCTGAAAAAGAAGGAAAAGGGCTGGACAATACAGCACTGGTTTTGGCTGATGAAAGTTTACTGATGCCTGTTTTAAACAGTTTGGATGCAGATATACTGACTGAGACAAATGTTACAATGGGCTATCCATTGAAAAACACTACAGCTCATCAATTGTTTAGACTGTTTTTGAGAATGCAATTTACTGGTCAGCGACAGCAAAAACTTAAAGGACAATCAAGCATTCGATTTATAAATGAAGACGTCTTACAGCTTTTAAAAAATCCGCTTATCACTGATTTTTTTGGAAAATCACCTCAAACCATTTCCGGAATTCAAAAGCAGCTTTATTGGACTGCCTTGGAATTGAAAGAATATTTTGCGCAAATAGGCCAGGAACGTTTTGCCTTTTTATTTATCGATTTTGAAAACAGGGCAGAGGGAGCAATTGCCTTTTTGCAGGAGTTTATAAATCAGTTTTCTCTTCTTTATGAAGTAGAAAACGGGTATATTAAACTTAAGTATTCATCTGATATGGAAGCTTTTATACTTTATTCTCGCATGTTAAAAAGATTGGCCGACCGGATTCAGAAATATGGATTTCCAAATAATTTGCAAGAGTTTAAAATTGTATTTGAGCAATTGATTGGAAATCAAAGTCAGGCATTTTATGGCGAGCCGCTCAAAGGATTGCAATTGATGGGTTTATTGGAAACAAGAGTACTCGATTTTGAAAACCTCATTTTCTTATCTGTAAATGAAGACGTTTTACCATCAGGAAAGATGTCTAATTCATTTATTCCAGTGGATATAAAACGGATGTTTAAGCTGCCAACCTATAAAGAAAAAAACGCCATTTTTGCCTATCATTTTTATCGATTACTACAAAGAGCTAAAAATGTTCACTTACTTTACAGCACTTCGGCCGGCCGACTTTTAGGAGGAGAAAAAAGCAGATTTATTGCACAATTGATGCAGGAACTTCCTAAGTTTAATCCAGATGTAAGCATTCAGGAACATTTGTATAATTTCAAAGAAATTCATCCTGGAAATCATTTTGAAATTCGCATTCCTAAAGATAAATCCATTATTGATAAATTGTTAGATATTGCTGAGAAAGGCTTTTCTCCTTCGGCTTTAAATACGTATGTGAAGTGTCCTTTGCAGTTTTATTTCAAGCATATTGTAAAAATTAAGGAGCCTGAAGAAGAACAGAGTTTTATCGACGATAGGCTGCTCGGAAATGTCATTCACAAAACATTGGAGAATTTGTTTAAACCTTTTGAGGGCAAGGATATTAAGTTGGTTGATTTTGTCAACATGAAAAAAAAGATGCTTGCAGAAGTACATGTTCAGGCAAAAATTCACGCAAAGGGACAAGTGCTTGATTCGGGACAAAACCTGCTTACTCTAAGAGGGATTGAACATTATCTCGAGCGATTTTTTGATTTTGAAATTAAAGAATTAGAAAAGAATTTGGCTAAAGGTAAGAGTTTAGTCATTCTAGGACTGGAGCAAAAATTGGAAAGAAATATCAGCTTGCCTGAGAATAAGCTGAATATAAAGATTTTTGGTTATGCCGATCGAGTTGATCGCAAAGATGGAACGATTCGAGTAATTGACTATAAGACTGGTGTGGTTAAAGAAAGCGATTTGAATAAAATCCAATTTGACACCTTATTTCAAAATGCAAAAAACGATAAGGCAATTCAACTTCTTAGTTATGCCTGGCTGCTGAAAGAACGCTTTCCAAATGAGCCCATCCAGAGTGGAATTATCGCTTTGCGAAATGTAAACAATCACTTTGTTGTCATTGGAAAAACTTCGGAAAAGGCTCTCTCAGAGGAATATATAAATGAATTCGAAAATAGCTTGCTGGATTTTTTTGAGGAGCTTTTTAACGATCAAATCCCATTTATTCAAACGGATAAAAAATTAAATTGCCAGTACTGTCCGTATGTGAATATTTGCTTAAAATAATTAATTCATCGATTTAAATTCAATTTTAGAGCATAATCCAAATAATCATTAATTTAGCATTATGATTAAGGCCAACACAATTCAAACCCAGCATTATTCAATCTTATTTGGAGTAAATTCGGGCAAGGCTCTGGATGCTTTTTTGGACACAAAAACGTATTCAAAATTGTTTGTTTTGATGGACGAAAATAGTTACGAATTTTGTTATCCTCTTTTAAGTTCCGATTCTGAAAAACTTTTGGATGCCGAACTTTTGCAAATTGATTCTGGTGAGGACAATAAAAGTATTGAAATTGCAGCTCAATTATGGGAAAGTCTGACAGAGTATGGTGCCGACAGACACTCATTGCTCATAAATCTGGGTGGTGGAATTATCAGTGATCTGGGTGGTTTTGTTGCCTCCACTTTCAACCGAGGAATGGATTTTGTAAATATTCCTACCACTTTATTGGCCATGGTTGATGCTTCCATTGGAGGGAAAACTGGAATAAATCAGGGGCATTTTAAAAACCAGATTGGCCTTTTTTCCACACCCAAACAAATAATAATAGACGAACGCTAT
>Ga0307991_1001157_pt1 | contig 18766 bp, 15 predicted proteins | sample EllFjometagen131_FD_203146 | JGI IMG/M metagenome (GOLD analysis project Ga0307991, IMG submission 203146) | Marine microbial communities from Ellis Fjord, Antarctic Ocean - #131 | ecosystem: Environmental > Aquatic > Marine > Unclassified | place: Southern Ocean | collected 2014-10-08 | reverse complement strand
TTCGGCCTGATCGATAATTCGACATACATGGGATTGGCGTTAGACAACAATGTCCTCATTCTTGCTTTTGTTTTTTTGCTCGAAGGAATTTTAAGCCAGTCCACTTTTTCAGTCATGATATATGCCGTGTCTATGTGTATGGCGGCTTTGAATGTAGCACCCATCCGAACGCCCAAGTTTACCGGAAGGTGGTTTTATGTTCTCACAGCGTATGCTCTGGGAATGACAGCTATCTATAGCTGGATACTATGGAGCAGATTGTCATAAAATTAATGCAGTTATTAACCTGTAGAAATAGAACAAGTATATGGATATCAATCGATGAATCAATACGACGCCACCGAAAAACAGATCGATGATGCCGCTGTAAAGCGCTATTTTGATGACGCAAGGGGGGGCACAGCAGCCTCTGTCAGCATGATGACTCATGAACACAATCTCCCAGCCAGTGCGGCCAGATATCGACTACACAAAGAGATACGAACCATCAGCGATTGGCTCAACGCAGTGCCGAACTCGGCTCGCGTGCTTGATGTTGGATGCGGTGCAGGGACTTGGGCAGAGATCTTTGCCAGGCGTTATAAAGCTGTCATCGGAATCGAGCAAAGCCGCCTGATGCTGAAGGCTGCAAGGGCAAGGGTGGCTCACCTGACCAATGTTAAGATACTCGAAGGTGACGGTCGACATGACCTTCCGGAAGACGCTTTCGACATGATCTTCCTGGGTGGTCTGTGTATGTATCTGAACGACCCCGACGTCATTAAGCTGCTCCAGTCTTTGAAAAGCCGTCTTATTGAAGGCGGGTCGATTATCCTCCGCGAATCGACGGTACCTCAGGGTGTCTTCCTATCACAGGGTGAATACCAGTCAATCTACCGAAGTGTCAACCGGTACCGTCAATTGTTCGATGTCGCGGGTTCCTTTCATGTGGAAGTTCGGCGGAACTACGGTTACACCAATTTGGTGACTGCAGAGGAGTTGGTTAATCTGCGTCGCAGGTGGCTCCCATTCCTGCCCAGGAATTCTACAACGCTTGGCTCCCTGGTGTGGTGGACGCTCAGAGGGACCACACCGATAAGTCTTTGGGCTCTGCCACGGTTACTCTCCCAATTCAACATCCCATGGCCCAGATTACAAAATCACTTCTTCAGGATACGCCTTGTAACTTAAAACGGGGGTATGTGTAGCGGTCAGGAATCGAAAAGCCCCTGGCCAGGAATAACCGTTTCTTGGCCGGCTTTATTCATTTCTGGCCCGAAAGAAAAAGGCGAAAAGGTGTCACATCTTGAATTAAACCATTAGTTAATATATTAAATGAAAAAATTTAAGAAATGCTCATGAGTAGAGCTACATAAAAAATTGTTGGGAGATAACAAGCTGAAGAAATGGTAGACTAAATAATGAATTAAATCAATATGTTAACCATGCTTTATGAATTGTAAAATACAAAATCATCCCATTATGGAAAATGAAAGCGACAGTATTGCAGAAATCTTCAGAAGCGAGCACTCTAACTTTACATATTGTGGTTACCATCAGATCTTGAAAAAATATTGCTAAAAAATTCGATATGAAATTTTGGAATAATTACGCAAAAAATATTATAATCGTTTATTATGAATTTTTTACATAAGCAACGCTGAGGGTCCTGGGCTCACCTTTTCAGCGTTATCTCGCCGACTTTCAAACCAAACAAAAACATTTTGATCCAGGCCATACCCAGCTTCAGCACTGCTACATCATCGGACTTGATCTTCATGCGGAGCTGAGATTTAATTTTATAGCGCTTCAAAAAGCTGCTGTTTAAAACAAAATCCCGAAACGCATCAATATTGTAAACCGCCATAAATGCCATTTTCCCTTTTTGACCATTCACTCCCTGTCCTTCAAAGGGATCATTTTGAAATAAACGTGCCACTTCCGCCCATCGCACCGTCATCTGGTTATAAAAGGCTGCTTCCTGGTCGGCTTCCCAGGATGACAGGGTCCAGACCGTTTTTTCATGCCGGCCCTGACAAAAATCCGGCGGCCGAAAAAAATGAACCAATCGGGTATTATTTTTCCCGGCATCATAAAAAAGACCGTGCTCCACGGGAAATGCCCGGCAGGTATGGGGGCGGTCCGGATACACCCGACAGCCAGTGTCTGTTAAGAAAGGACATGTTTTTTCCTCATTGTCTGCCATTCGGAGTAAAACATCCGGAAAATGATGGTCAGGTCTGACAATAATATCCGTATATTGTTCAATAAATGCTGAAGATGAGATTCCCAGGTTCTGCTTGAGGCGGATCACATCATAGGGGTTTAAAAAAAGATTCAAGTTCCGGCAGCACAGATTAAAACACGAAACTCCCGGATGACACTTAAACTCAAATGATTCCGATTCATTAAGCATACGACCACGGGTTCCCGACTGAAGCTCTGACAAGTCATTGGTTTCTACAATTTTCATAAAATATTATCCAGATTTGTTTCCAGAGTTGAGACCAGCATTTGCGCCACGGTTTTTTTAAATTTATCGTTTATGCCGATCTTCTCCCTTATTCGGCGTTCTATGAGAGCCATTTGCTGATAAAACGGCGTCCGGTTAAACGCCATGTATTCTTTTTTATTGCATTGTGCTTCAAATTCATGACAGCCCGGCCCAAGAATTTTGTTTTTAATTGGATGCGCAAATTCATGAGGAATCCCATGGAGACGGCAAATCATCGGGCGATATTCATAAAGTACACAAAGTCCGTTTATGTTCAACGGGCACATGATACGGGGAACGTTTCCGCTGTCTTCAGCCTGCTTTACTTTTTCATTGACGTCTGCCGCCCGAATCCGGATTTCTTCCTGGACGTCTTCATCCAGATCAGCAAATCCCTTGCGCAGAAATAAAAATTCAACCAGCGTATGGTGAAAAAACCGGGTCAGACAGCAGTTATCCGAACAACCGGAGCAGTGAAAATCATAAGCTTCTGCCACCTCATCATATGCCTGGTCCATTTTGGCATACAACGACATCAAATTATTGAAAAATTCATCATATTGATCAAACATCAGGGATTCATCCAATTAACGGCAGGTTACACCAGGGGGGCTGGCACAAATAGTTCATTGTACAGATTTAAGATATATCGATCGGTAATACTGGCAATAAAATCACAGATGATGCGTTCCTGGGGGACTTTTTGAGAATAAACCACATTGAGTTCCATGCTTTCGAGCCGTGCACTTAAATCAATGGAATTACTTAAAAAATAAGTATAAATTTCCGATATCATTTTTTTTGCTTTAACAAACTCCGCATGCACTTTTTTTGACCGGTACACATTGTCATAAAGAAATTCCCGTAAATTCGTCATTGCCGAAAAAACCGGCTCGCTCAATTGCAGATCAATCTGATTGTCATGCTCCGGGCTTGAATAAATCAGGTCCAGGATCATGGTGGTGGCCCGCTGGGAATGGGTTTTCCCCAATATCTCTGTGCAGGATTTCGGCACCTGGTCCCGTGTAATAACACCGCTGCGAATGGCATCATCCAAGTCATGATTTAAATAGGCAATAATATCAGAAACTCTGACAACCTGGCCTTCCATGGTACACGCCTTACTCTCAGTGTCAGACGGAAAAATACTACCAAACCCCTTGGAATGCTTTACAATTCCATCACGCACTTCATATGTCAGGTTCAAACCGCTGCCGTTTTTTTCAAGGATATCCACGACCCGGAGGCTCTGGGTCGTGTGTGAGAAGTCAGGTGAAAAAATTTCTTTTAAAGCGGTTTCACCACTGTGACCGAACGGGGTATGCCCAATATCATGTGCCAGGGCAATGGCTTCCGCCAGGTCTTCGTTTAAACGCATCGCCCGACTGATAGTTCTGGCAACCTCGGCCACTTCAAGGGTGTGGGTTAAACGGGTTCGGTAGTGATCGCCCAGCGGGGAGAGGAACACCTGGGTTTTATGTTTTAACCTTCTGAAAGAATTTGAATAAACAATCCTGTCCCTGTCCTGCTGATATACGGTTCGAACCGGACAAGGCGCCTCCGGACGGGAACGGCCTTTGGAAGCCGATGACAACATCCCAAACGGCGAAATAAAAGAGGCTTCTCTTTTTTCAAACGCCTCACGAATGGACAGTACCGTTTCGGCAGACTCATTATCTTTATTTATCTTTTCACGATGATTCATGGTCAATAATGTCAAACCTAAATTGAGCGTTTTAAATTTTTAAAAAATTATTTTTATATTTATTTAAGGATATTGATCAATTTTAAATTTAAAAATTTAAAACGCTCAATTTAGATCAAAGTTAATTCAATTATGTGATCAATTTAATACAATTGCAGTTCAATGCCGGACCTATTTATTAAAAGTATAAGTTAAAGCTATATCAACAGATCTTGAAAAATGTAAAGTTTTTTATATGTGATTCAACGAAACATATTTAAATTGGGCCGGGCAGACAGTGCCGGGGACTGGTCAAAAAATGCATCTACAGCGGATTCAATTTCAGAAAAATCACCTGCCCGTGTTATTTTTTTCAAGAAACTGTGACCAAACTGAAAAACAGAGGCATTATAGACTGCCATTTTTTTAAATTTCCGAATCGCCGGTATGGGCTCATAGTGCTTGTTCAGCAAAAAAAATATCTGCTTCATATTTTTTTTGTACGTTTCCATTTCAATATCATTTCCATTGCGCCATTGGGAAAACACCCACGGCTTGGCAATGGCAATACGTCCCAGCGAGATGCCGTCGCATCCAGTGGCTTCAATCATCTTTTTACAATCGTCTTGCGTAAAAACTTCCCCATTCCCAAAAACCGGGATCGACACGGCCTGCTTGACATGCCGGATATACGCCCATTTCGGTGGACGGGTTCGTCGATCCGGGGCAACGCGGGGATGAAAAATCAGTGCATCCGCACCGGCTTCTTCGAACCGGCGGGCCAGATTCACAGCCAGGTCCGGACGGTCTTCCCACCCGGTCCTGAATTTAACCGACAGTGGAATCGATACGGCCTTTCGCACATCCCGGACCATTTTTTCTGCAAGATCCGGAGTTTTCAACAAAGCAGCGCCGCAATTTTTTTTACAAATAGCAGCCACAGAACACCCGAAATTAAGGTCCACCCCAAAAAAACCTTCGGCCGCCACCCTTTTTGCCGCTGTTACCATAACTTCAGGATCTGAACCAAATATCTGGCACACCAAGTGCGGGAGTTCTTCATCCCGCCACCTGAACACCGGAGATACATAACGATTTTCCTGAGGGACGGATCTGGCACTGCACATTTCAGTAAACATCAGGCTGCACCCGCCATAGCTGTCCAGCAGTTCCCGGTATGCCACATGGGTCAATCCACTCATAGGGGCAAGGATCAGTCGGCCGGGAATACTGCGATTGCCGATTTTCAACGGCGTGTTGATGAATTTTTGAATGTCTGATTTCATTAGGAAGGCTTATACGGAATTTTTCATCAGGATGCAAGGCGGATGAAGGGACGAAAAAACAGCCTCCATTGGTTTTCCTGTAAATTAACGACGGTTTTTTTTCTTTGACGCTTTGGCCTGTTTCCGTTTCTTTTTTTTGTTCTTCTTGTTCTTGTTGCTCTTTTGAGATTCGAAGGTGCCTTGTTCTGAATAATCGGAAAACAAACCGCTTGGGATCATGAGTCAAGCAATCTCTGTCATTGAAAATTTATCATAATATAATCCTTTGAGGTCAATCTCTGGATGGCGTTTCAATTAACCTGTAGGCAAGAGAGTATGAAAGCAAACTTCCAGTGGGGGCTTCTTTCCAAATTTCCTCGCAGTGAGCGGCATCATATATCTGTTTCTCGTTCGGGAATTTTTCCGCAATGGAATCAATGATCCGGATTTCTTCATCACTGAGCGGTTCTGATGCGGATTCGTCGGATTGCTTGATTTCACCGACAAGGTCTTTATAATTGTTCAACTGGGGTCCATAAGGCAGGGCTGCATATGTTGAACCTGTCATACTTTTACCCAGTTCACGAAAAGACGCCATATCCGCATACCACAGGTATTTTGCGAGAAACAGAAATTTATCCCCTTTTTTCAGCAAGTGTTTTCCCAGTATTTTTTCAAAGTGTTTTGCCACCCGCTTAATGCGAGGCAGGGAAAGAGCTCGGTTTCCGGTATAGGTATTTATGGAACAGACGTATTTTTTTTCAAGATATGATCTTAACAAATTATCCATGGAACTGCTTTGAATATTACCCAATTCCCACCGCTTAATACTGGCAACACCCACGCCCATTTCTTCTGCTAATTTATCCTGCGTTAACTTTTTGGCCTGGCGCAGGGAACGGATTTCATCGCCTGTCAGCAGGTTCATTTTTGCCCGGTATGCATCGGCAATCTGTCGCTGAACCTGGCCTGCTGCTTTTACATCACTGGCTGTCATGCCGCACTCAGGGCAGACATGTGCCGTAACAGCCACTGTCAGTTCAACATCTCTGAACGTAGTTGTTTTTGTCTGTTGTTTTAATTCCATGGGGCCGTGCCCCATGGGGCATGCCTTGGTCGTCATTTTTATTCTCCCTTTTTAAACGGCCGATCTTTATGGAACGAAACCAGCCAGAGCGTCCCGCCTGAAAGGGCAAACTTTAAATATACGTTGTTTTCAAGCATCGCAAAATCCACAACAAATGCAAAAAGTTCTATGTTTTGAATCGCTGCTTCATAAGATTTCTGCGGCGGCCGTGAGCCGGTATAGTGGTCAGATGAAATGTCATTTAATAATTTATCGAGAATAACTTGTAGCTCTGTGGTGATATCATATCCCAGTTCAATGGCATCTGCTGCCAGGGAAACCGCATCCACAATTTCAATTCGACCATCCAAAACAGCTTCTTTTGCTTCCCGTATTTTATTGAACAGTTCTTTTTTTGACGGTCGCTTTATCATGAATATAGTATCAATTGATACTTTGTCAATGGTTTTTTATTTGCTGTTAAAATCACTTATGGTTAAAAGTGTCACATCTTGAATTGTGAATTACTTCCGCCAGCCTCAAACACCATAATTCACAATTCAAGATGTGACACCGCTATTGATATTAAACCCGGCGTTTTCAAGAAAGTTATTCAAGGATTCCGGGGAATCAGCGATATAGCAGGCATTTTCGTTATATTCATAACATTCGTTAAATAGCTCCAAAGCACTGTATCCAATGGTTGGATTGTCATTCTCGTTCATTTAAATACTCCTTGCTTTGTATAAATTGATTAACCTTCGATTACAAATCCAACCCAGCCCCATGCTTTTTCAACCACATCTTACGGTCACTATAATCGGGCATGACCTTATCCACTTCATTCCAAAAGGCATCTGAATGGTTTCTCTGGTGCAGGTGACACAGCTCATGGACCACCATGTAATCGATTATTTTTGGAGGTGCCATCATGCACTTCCAATGAAAGGCGAGTGAATTCCCCTTGGTGCAACTCGCCCAACGATACCCCAGCTCCTTTACTGCTGTCCCAGAAGGGCTGACCCCAACTTTTAGGGAAAAATAGGCTACTCGCCGGCTTAAACGCTTTTCACCTTTTGCTGAATAAAATATTTCAAAAGCCTGCCTTGCCGCACCTTCACCGCCTTTCTCAATCAAAGAACGTTTCAGACAAAAACGGCCCTCTTTCATTTGCAAATCACTATCTTGCCCGTTAACCAGTGCCAGACGATAAGAGCGCCCCAGGTAGAGAAAAGTTTCACCATTCACCCATTCACGTACAACAGCCGTAGCATTCAGATCACGCCATTCGGCCAAATTCCGATATATCCACATGCGTTTGCTTTCAACCACCGCATCCACCTGCTCAGGGGTAAATCCTTTGGGGGGACGAACAGCGACAACGCCATTTCGTTCAATAACAATATCCGTGGTTTTTCTGTCTGTGCCGGGCAACAGACTATAATCAATATCCTTTACTCGTCGTGCGTTCATTCTTAATTTCCTTCTATGTAACTTATTCATAATCGATTGAAATGATAGATATGTTATTTTTTGATATAGTGGTAAATCGTCACAATGAAACGCTTTTTAACAATTCATCATGTCGATTTTTTGCCAGTTTCATAATTTCCACCGCTACCCGCTCTCGGTTTTCTTTAAGCTCATTGATATCGGTTAACATTAATGCGGTTTTAATCTTGCTGCGGGTTTGCTTCTGTTTATCAGCATTCGTCCAAAAATCAATGCTGCCAATGCTTTCTTGTAATGTATCAACAATTGCTTCCATCAATACCTTCATTTTGGCTTTGGCTTTACCGGGGACCTTCCCAGCTGCAAAGGCCTCGTTAGCAATATGCGAATAAAAGGTCGTGGCTTCCTTGCTCATCCCATCTTCACCGGTTTTGCGGCCCTCTATCGCTTCTATCCGTAATTTCTCCAACTCATCGGCCAGCAGATCCCATTGATCCTGATGCTGGTCGATCAAATTCTCTACTTTTTCAGATAAACTTTTATAAAAAGCCGGGTCTTCATCATGATGCACTGTGCAATGCTTGCGGATGGCATGTTCCATTTCACTGGCTTTGGCCTCAGAATTTCCGGCCGCGTGCTTGTGTAAATTTTCGATAAAATCATCAGCCAACAGCTCAACCGGCGGTACCATAGGGTTAATGCCCAAGCTGATCAAATGGGCATTGATCAGGTCTTTTACTTTCTGCCCCGCATCGCCAAGACTCAAACTGGTATCTTTATACCGCTCTTTGGCGACACGTAAAATATACCCAAATCGCTTCGCCGGCACCCGAAAAGAATGCGCGGCCTGATGCGGCAGAATAATATCCATGCTCATCAAAAACTTTTTCAGATATACGTCAAAGTCGGCCCGGATCTTTTCATCTTTCAACAAAGTCACTGCCGCATGCACCACCGCCGCATCAGCTTCTACATCCGGCAACGTGCCCTGCACAAATGCTTCCACATGATTCACTTTATTTTCGGCAAACAATTGCAACAACCGCTGGTACCGTTCTTCCAGGATTGGCACCTCGGAGGTGATACTTTTAAGACCTGCTGCCAGCTCCTGCTGCTCATCGGTTGCCGCATAAAGCGTTAAGGCCTCGGTCAAATGATTGGCCAAACCGATATAATCCACCACATAACCGCGTTTTTTACCTTTATTGATGCGGTTGGTTCGTGCAATTGCCTGCAACAGGGTATGCTCTCTGATTTTTTTATCAATATACATGACTTGTTCAATGGGCGCATCAAAACCGGTCAGCAGCATATCACAGACGATCAAAAAGGCGATCCCGGTATATTCCTTATCCGGGTCATCCAGATCAAATGGCCGGCAAAAATTGTCAACCGCATTCCATTCTTTGGCTTGCCTGCGCACTGTGGTAATATACGCTGCCTCATTGGTGCCATCGCCCGACACCACTACCGCAGCCTTCAAAAAGGCGATTTTTTTTATCAGTCCCAAATCAGGGAGCGCTTCTGCCTTAGCCATTTCCAAACGCTTGCGCAAAGCGCTTTGGATAGCTGTTTGATATCGCCGGGCTGCCAGCTTTGAATGGCAGACCACCTGAGCCTTAAACCCGTTGGGCAATATATGGTTGATGTAATGGTCAACTATGTCTGCGCCAATGGCATTGATGCGTTGTTCTGCCTCCAGAATATCACCGGTTGCACCGTATCTCTTTTTGATGGCCAGCAATTCCTCTTCACTGCGATCCTTAAACAGATCCTCAAAGGCCGTTTCAAAACCGTGTTTATCGTTTAGCGCGGCATCCGCTGTCTTGCCTTCATAAAGAATTTGCAAGGTTGCGCCGTCATTGACTGCATCCATCAACCGATACGTGTCGATATACTCACCAAACCGTTTGTGGGTTTTCTTTTCACCGTGGCGTTCAGTAATCAGCGGTGTCCCCGTAAACGCAACGCGCACGGCATTGGGAAAGGCTTCAAAAATATTATCACCCAGGTCGGAACTCTGGGTACGGTGGGCTTCATCAATCATTAAAATGATGCGTTCAGAATCATTCACCACGCCAAAGGTTTTTCCCGAAGGCATGGCCTGATAAGTGCCCAATGCCTCGGCCACTTTCAAACTTAAAGTCTCTTCACGCTGATGAAATTTATGGGCCATCACCATATTAATGTCAGAGCTGTCAGGCGAGAGCTGCCGGCGCAAGTCGCTGGTGTTTTCGATGATATTGACCCGGCCCCCGATCAAGGTTGCGGTTTTACTGAGTTGCTTTTCCAAATCAATGCGGTCGTTGACCAGCACAATTTTAAAATCGTTCAAGTCTTGCGACGCCCGCATCATCCGAGCCACAAAAACCATGGTCAGAGATTTGCCGGACCCCTGGGTATGCCACACGACCCCACTTTTTTGAGCCTGAGTTTTACCGTTGCGTAAGCGATCACATATTTTACCAGCCGCTCTGAATTGCTGATACCGGCATACCACCTTAATTCGCGGGCCGCTGTCGGTATCCATAAATACCGACGACGTCCGCAATATGCGCAGCAGGTTCTGTTTGTTCAACATGCCGCTAATGAGTTGCTGTTGCTGGTTCATCCCATCAGCGTTGCTATCATCCGGTTCATCATTTCGGGGCCACTGTGTTTTCCAGGGGAAAAAGTGCTCGATACCCGAAGTAATAGTACCAAAGTCCGCTTCCAGTCCGCAGGTGCGAATCAGGAATAACGCAGGATGAAATAAGCGCGGTTCGCCCTCTTTTAAGCCTTGCTGTCGGGTGGCCGTGCGCTGATTCATATAGCGCTGCAATTGTTCAAAAGCCTCTATCATGGGGTTGGCGCAGGTGGGCCCGCCCTTTTTACACTCCACCACCGCCAGTGGTATGCCGTTTACAAAAAGGACAATATCCGGAATGATGAACTGTTTTACGCAGCCCGGTGTATCAATACGAAACTGGTTAATGGCATGGAACTGATTGTTTTCCGGGTTGGCAAAATCAATCAGTTTCACCACCGGATCATGTTCACCTGTGATTTCGTTGACATCCACCTGGGTCTTGAACAGTAACTTTTGAATGGCCTCATTGGCTTCCAGCAGGGTCCGGTTGGGCTGTCTTAAAATCTGATCATGCAAGTCGTGAAGTTGTTTTTCAGTGAGCCACGATTCCCCTTCTACCGTTGTATTGATATCAGACACCGCCCTGGCAAAAACATCGGGCAGTATCCACTGACGAAAGGTCTGGCGCAGGCTCCTGCCCGGGTCATGGGGGATATCCGGGCCCTGGTCAATGGCAGTCCAGCCCTGTGCTTCAAGCTGCTGCAAAAAAGGTTGTTCAACTTCGGTGTATTCAGACATGGGCTTTATCCAAAAAGGACTTGATTTAATTTTTCAACTGCTGCGGCATGTTTCGGTTTGCTCATGCGCCCGATATTAACCAGCTTCCACTGCACCGCCGGCAGCCGTGCGACCTCCGGCAAGGCAAAATCCTGCCAATCCTGATCCCCGCGTTTCAGGGCCAGCAAAAAACGCCGATCCCCATCGGTCATCACCGAATGTATCAAACCGACCAATTCCGGTAATGTCTCTTGCAATTGTTCGAGCGCCAACGGCAAACGTGTCATACCCGCCAGCTCCGCATGATATTGCGGCGTGATATCCTGAAACCGGGGTGCCAGTAACTCGGCCATGGGCCGGTTATGGCCCATCAGATAGACCAGAAATGCATTTTTCAAGCGCTCGTCTATGCCCTCTTGCCGTAACAGCCAATACACATCATAAAGATCCCGGGGATGTTGACGGTCCAGGGCCGCACAGATTTTACCGGCATACAGATCCGCGAAGCTGAGCACGGGCATTCGGGCGAAGCCGAAGGCATCGGCTGCCCGATCCGACAGTTGATGGGCCTCGGCCGGAAAAACACTGCCCCGCAACACCGGCGTCACCTCGATCTTGACACTGATCTCCCCCTGCCGCACCAACAGCTTGAAGCGCTGGCCCGTGCCTTTGAGCACCGAGGCCTGGATGACGGTTCGCGGGATATGTTGTTCAATATCTGCGGCAATGGCCCCCAGTGCCTGATCAATGGCGGCCAGGCTGGTATCCCGGTCTTCCACCGGCAGATAGGCCAGATCGATATCCACCGACAGGCGCGGCATATCCCGCACAAACAAATTGATGGCCGTGCCGCCCTTCAAGGCAAAGCACGACTGCTTGGCTACGCTGGGCAACAGCGCCACCAATAAGCGCACCTGTTCAGTATAAAGGTTGCTCTTTGCCAACTGCCATCTCCTTGGGAACCGTTATTTGATAGGCGGCATCATAGGCGCCGCTCTTGACCAGAACCCGCTTACCCCGGCCCAGATCGACTCCTTCGGTGTCCAACGCCTGGCGCCAGGCGTGCCCATGACGATCGCTAAACCAAAGGAAAAGACGCTTGGCCTTGACCTGGGTGCAGGATAGCAACAGGTCGCGCAGCAGACCGGGCCGCAGATTGACCACCGACTCGAAAAATTTGTCGGCCATAACGAAGTCAGCCCCATGACGCACCCCGGCCAGCAGTTCCAGCATGGCCAGCTCGGGCATGCTGAACGGTATGGGCCAGTCCCAGGCCCCGAAAGGCCGGTGGTGCACGGCTGCATCGGGCAGCGGGTCAAACAGTTGCGGCGTGTGAATCATAAATTGAAACGAAGCCTGAAACGCCCCCACCCATGTGGGCACCTTGCCCCCGCCGTAAAGATCGATGCGTTGGGGTTCGCCCAAGGGCAGGTAATGGGCCAGGCCCTGCAATTCCAGGGAGCTTCGGCCGCCCACGCGCACCGGGCAGCCCATTTGGTTCAGTGAATAGACCACATGTTCCCATTTGAGCGCAGGCCCGGGCCGACGGTAGATGCCGTGGGCCACGGCGGTCAACTTGCGCGCCCGCTGGGCATAGTCCACCCGGGGCCGGTTAAAGCCGTGCACCCGCAACCAGGCGCGATTCACCAGCTGCCCTTCGGGCAATGTCTGTTCTATGGATGGTTCGGATTTGGTCACCATGGTTTATCAAACCTTTTCAATGCATAGAATATATATGCATTGAAAGTGTTTAGCAAACCAAAAGTTTAAAACATGGTTAATTTGCATAAATTTTCACTGCAAAAAAACGAATTTGTAAACCCTGGGTTTACATTTTTGATAAATCTCAAACTGAATCCGCCCACCCATTTTACCAAGGTGTTCTTATGAATGATGGGTGGTTTCATCCGGGTCTATGGTGACCTGAACTTTGCCGGTGAGGAGGTCGTGCATGAGACCGGATTTTAGTACTCGAAGCTTTTTACAATTTTCTTTTTCTCTATCGATTTTATCGTTTATGCTGGATATTCGTTTTGCAATCTCAGCCTGCTCTGTGCTGGGTGTCTTTGGAATGGGTGTTTTTCTCACTTCGCCGAGATTTATACCCTGAACCGCCACCCCCAAAGTATTAATAGAAAAATGTCTTGTTGCACCATCAGTTTCAAAATAGTAACCATAAAACTCGTTGTTGCCTTCTGACAGGTCAATTCTGGCGGTATCTTGTGTGATATTTGCGTTCTCAAGTTCATCAGGAACGATACAAATTCTACCAACAGTCCCTCTAATAGTAAGTAGAATATCGCCCGATTTCAGCCTTGAACGACGATATTCATTGTCTATTTGATGAGTAGTGAGTAGCAAATTATCAGCATCAATCTTTCCACCTTGGATATCTTTTACCTTTACAACAAGTATGCCACCATCAAATCCATAACCTGGCATCAGTATTCCATACACAATTGGTCTTAAGGGGTTTACTATGTCATTCAGCAAGCCATAACCCCACTCCTTCGGAATCCAGCCAATTGGAGTTTCTTGATACAGCTCCGGGGCTTGTTCTCTTGGCAGGCGGAGTTTGCCATCAGCGGTAAGGCCACGGGTAAACAAGTCGTGCATTAACCCGGTCTTGATTTGCTGGTATTTGTGGATGAGGGCTTCGGTTTTTTCAATGGTTTGATCAACACAATCTAAAATTTTGGATATTGCCTTTTGTTCTTCTAAATCATTCGGCAACAGCAACTCAAATCGTTCAGAGTCCTTTTTACTTACCTCTAAAAAAGTACTTCCAATACCAAAAGCCTTATAGTCCTCACGACATCTCTGCATCTGATAGAACAAAAATAGGCTATCTATATCCTTGTTGGGGATCAGGCTTTTAAAGCCTTGATTCGTGCATACCTCTCTTTCCGCTATTCGAGAGTCCCCAACAGTGGCCCGAGATGTCATAAGGATTGTTCCGGGAGGTAATAATGATGCAGAACTTGAGTTAAGCCCAAGTAAACTCAACCTCTCAGCAGTATTGAAGAGAAATCTACCCTTTGTATTCGTGATGTCTGTCGGGGTGACCCAAGGTATATCTTTGCCCCAAAAAGCAGACGTTTCTCGTGAAGGGGTGCCACCACTTACTATTGATGCTACTTCCCCGAGCTGAATTATTTTCCAATTATGCGGAATATTTTCACTCATACCCCAACTCCACCAAAAATATTTTCAACTGGCTTGACGCTGCATCCCTTTCCGCTTCAATGGTTCTGGCGGTTACTGCATATTTACTCCACAGGTTTTCAATGGCCGCAATACAAGCCCGCTGGTCGGCCCGCAGATAGGTCTGATAGGTATTCATCAGCACTTGCCGCAACCGTTCAACGATCACGATGCGGGCCTCGTCGTTGGAAATCTTTTCCCGCGCTTTATCCACCATTTCTTTACGTTTGGTTTCATTACTTTTTAGAATGGCTCTCATGGTTTTGACCTCGTCCTCCAGCACCTTATGTCGAACCAGACTTTGCTCAATACGCTGAGCACGTTCTCTGGCCAGTGTGCCTGATTCCATAACCTGCCGCAAGGCATCGGCATAATCGGATGAATGTTGTACCTGAGCGGCCAATTCGAGAATGCGCTCGCCATTTTTGAATTGCGGTTCTTTTTGGGTCAACCCTTCGGTGCAATAATAGCTTTTCTTGGCACCTTTGGGAAACAATTCTGCGGCTTTGATTTCGGTAAAGATGTTAGCCGCCAGTGCTTTCAGTTCCTTGAGGTTCGATTTCCATTCACCATTTAACGTCTTCAGCTCGTCCTTTTTAGCTTTCACCTCGCTGCCGGGCAAGACACCGGTATCTTCCGTGTCTTCAAAATCCTCTTCATCCGCCGCAGCAAACAGGACCTGCAACTCGGCAATTCGAACCTGTGCCTGCTCCATCTCTTCCAGCACTTCCGGGAATTGACTTAGCAGGATGTCCTCATCAGGGATTAGTTCCGGCCCCCAGCCGCTGGCGGCAATGGATTTAAAATCCGCTTTCAGCAAGTTCACATAATTGGCAAAAGCACCCCGCACCTGATAAGGCGTCAAAAGCTCCTGCCCCACCAGTACTTCGGCAATACTCTTGAGCAGGCTTCGGCGCATCAGGTAGACATTGCCCGAATTTTCGTGCTGATTTTCAGAACCCGGCGCCAGCGCTTCAACATTCGGCAGGTTGTCGGTCCACCATGCTTCCACCTGCTCAATAAAACTCTGATGGCGTGCGATCACGCCGGGATGGCCGACAACAACATCGGCAATACGGCGTTTGTCGGCAATGGCTTCGCTAAAATCCAAATAGGTATCATCCTTTGCCGTAAAGCAATCCTCACGTAAACCGATATAATTGCGCCAGAAATGTTCTAACGCATCAACTTCGACAATGAGTACACCGCCATGCAAATGAGCGCGCACATCATGGGGTTCAGGGGGTGGCGCGTTGTCCACATAGCGACGGATATTGCAGTTGTAGTCTTCAGCAGCGATTTCATCCTTCGGCACCTTGCGGGCATAGGCAGGAATATCTTCTCCCAGGCGGTAGGCATGAACGACTTTGTCAATATCTTCCGGCCGCAAATGATTTTGGGCCTTGCCTTCGCGGTATTCTCGATCCCCATTGATGAACAACACATGATTGCGTTGGGCTGCGCCTTGTTTGTTCATTACCAGTAAACAGGCAGGAATACCGGTGCCGTAAAACAGGTTCCCGGGCAAACCGATAATTGCCTCCAGATAGCCTCGTTCAATGAAGTATTTGCGCGCTGCACGTTCTTCTCCGCCCCGAAACAAAACGCCGTGGGGCATGACCGTGGCCATGCGGCCATCGTGTTTAAGGACCGCCAGCATGTGCTGCACAAACATGAGATCCGCTTTTTTGCCCTTTTCCGGCATCATCACCGGGAAACGGCCGGGAAATTTAAGATCCCTTTTAATGTAATTCTGGCTGAACGGGGGATTGGCCAATACCCGGTCGAATCGCTTAAGTTCATTGCTTTCGTCCAGGTGCTGGGGTTCTCTGATAGTGTCTTGCTGGCGGATATCCGCGTGGGAAATACCGTGCAACAGCATGTTCATTTTACAGATCGACCAAGTGGTGCCGATCTTTTCCTGGCCGAATAAGGAAATTTTGTTGGAGTCTCCGCCACACTCGCGCAGATAGTCCCGGGTCTGGATCAACATGCCGCCTGATCCTGCCGTGGGATCATACACCCGCATATTCTCCTGAGGGTCGCAAATTTCAACACAAATACGAACCACCTCGGCAGGGGTGTAAAATTCACCGGCCTTTTTACCGGCGGAGTCAGCAAAATATTTAATCAGCCATTCATACGCCGCGCCCAGCAAATCAGGGAATTCAAAGTCCTCGTCTTTTAAGGGGATTTTTTCAAAGTTCTGGACAAAATCGGCCAACGTATCGTCATCCAAGGTTCGCTGACCAATCTTTCTATTAAAGTTGATCCCTTTGAGTACATCCTGGAGGGCATCCACATTGGCATCTTCAATGGCTTCCAGAGCTTTGTTTAATGTGGTGCCAACGTTTACTTTTACATGTTTCAGGGCCTGGCGTTGAATTGTTTCGGTTTTGCCATCTTTGTTTACCGGCTCTTCCCAGCCTTCATTCCAGCGTGCCCGAGGAGGTACAAAAAAATACTTACCGGAATAGTTGTCAGGATCATTTAATGCTGTGGCAATATCTTCCGCGTTCATCCCTTTGGCTGCCAGTTCGATTTTCAACTCAGCCCGACGTTGATCAAACAGGTCACTAGCCCGCTTTAAAAACAACATGCCGAAAATGTATTCCTTGTATTCACTGGCATCCATACTTCCACGAAGATCGTCACAAGCGGTGAGCAGGAGGTTTTCAAGTCGCGAGAGGGTGAGCCGGGTTTTTATCATTATATCATCTTATCCTTGTCTATTGGTGCGGAAGAGACATTTAAGTGTATGTTATGACCATCTAAAATCAAATCATGCCCCATTATATACTTTCTGATATTTGGAAAAAACTTTCTTTGCCTTTCCTGAAAGGTTTCGAAGATTTGAATCATAGAGACTGCGTCGCTGGCTTCACCATCGACAGGAAAAGATTCATCAATCCATTGCTCCTGGATTTCAAGTTGTTGTTCCAAATTCATCAATGACAGATTCCACATTGTAATTGCCAAAGATATTATTTCGCGAACCCGCGTTTCATTGCCCCAAAACAACTTAAGGTACGGGTCAACAATTTTTAATATCACAGCAGACATTTTTATTTCATCGGGATTGTCGATAAATTTTTTGCTGCTTGAATTTAACCCCAGAGCTTCGATATTCGCTTGTACTTTCATATTCAGCTCATGATATTTTGATTGAGCTGTTTGGGCTGCTCCCGTATGATTTTTTTTAATTGATTTGGAAGCTTTTTTCTTTATTTTCGCTTTCTTTGAACTTTTCTTGCTCATACGTCTTCCTTGGTAATCGGCTCAGTTTCTAAATCAAATTAATAATCTCTGAAATCGGCATTACGGTGATTTTTTCATCAACCGGATATGTATGTTGTCCGGGATAGATAACCCATAGATGATCCAGTTGAAGATCATTTAAAGCAATGCGCATGGATTTTGTAATAACCGGTGATTCATTAAATTTTATTTCAAATCCGAAACGCTTTCCGCGGTCAATGAAAAAGAGATCGATTTCCGCACCATTGTGGGTTGCCCAGAAATAAGCCTGGGCCGGTCTTAACAGGTTCAGAATCTGTTCAATGGCAAAGCCTTCCCAGGATGCGCCGATTTGTGGATGACTGTACAAAGTGTGCATATCCGGCAGATTAAGCAGGCCATGAAGAATTCCCGAGTCCCTGATATAGATTTTAGGGGATTTTACCTGCCTTTTGGCCGTATTTTCATACCATGGCTGGAGTTGGCGCAGCATAAAGGTGCCTGAAAGTATATCAAGGTACGAACGCACCGTTTTATCAGATAATCCCATGGCACGCCCGAGTTTTGATGCATTCCAGATCTGCCCGTGATAGTGGGACAGCATAGTCCAGAAACGACGCATTGCAGCAGCCGGTATCGTAATTCCCAACTGCGGGATGTCACGTTCCAAAAACGTTTGAATAAAATTTTCCCGCCAGACCAGGCTGTCTTCATCGGAATCTGCGAGAAATGAACGGGGAAATCCTCCGCGCAGCCAGGATTCCTGCCATCGTTTACTTCCTGTTTCCTGGAGACCAAATCCTGTCATTTCAACAAATTCAATCCTTCCGGCAAGTGTTTCGGAAACGTTTTTTATAATATCCGGCGATGCACTGCCCAGGATCAAAAATTTTGTTTTGCTTTTCGGGCGATCTGCCAGGACACGTAAAACGCTGAACAGGTCCGGCATGATTTGAATTTCATCCAGAATGATTAATCCGTCAATCCCGCCCAACACGAGTTCCGGATTCTGCAGCCTTTGCTGATCAGATTTTGATTC
>Ga0307991_1001156_pt1 | contig 18772 bp, 16 predicted proteins | sample EllFjometagen131_FD_203146 | JGI IMG/M metagenome (GOLD analysis project Ga0307991, IMG submission 203146) | Marine microbial communities from Ellis Fjord, Antarctic Ocean - #131 | ecosystem: Environmental > Aquatic > Marine > Unclassified | place: Southern Ocean | collected 2014-10-08 | reverse complement strand
TTGCTCCTTTTTTCCCAGGGAAACATAAGGGAGAAATTCCATTCTTAGTATCCTGATATCTCATATATTTACTGCGAGTATCTCCTTTCAAATATTTAATTGGCTCTATTTTTTCCAAAATTTTCTTGTCAAAACTAAAAGTGCTTTCCGAAATCTGTTTATCTACCAATAAGATAGATGGGGTTTGATATTCCCAAGAAAGGGATAGAAGTTTTCCCGCCCAATAACAAGATTCTTCTGCGTCTCCAGGAGCAACTAAAAATTTTACAATATCTCCATGCCCTGCTGTTAAACAAAAAGACAAATCGCCCTGAGCAGTATAAGTAGGCACACCACTTGCTGGAGCAGCTCTTTGACTATTAATAATAACTATCGGAATTTCTGCCTGACAAGCCAAACTTAAAGATTCTGTCATTAAAGCGAATCCACCTCCTGATGTTCCCACCATAGAAGGAATTCCCGCATAGGCGCTCCCCAAAGCAGCGTTAATAACAGCCAATTCATTCTCTAATTGAATAGTTTTTGTTTTAGAATCTTTAGCATGTCCAGCTAAATAATGTAAAATTCCAGTGGCTGGAGTCATAGGATAGGCAAAATACAAGCCTAATCCGGCCTTAACTGCCCCTTGAGCTATGGCCTCGTTACCAGTTAAAGGAAAATGTTTTTCTCCTTTTATTCTTTTAATATTCACTAAAGATTTGTTCTGCTTGAAAGATTTCTCAGCAATTTCTAAATTTATATCCCTAGATTTAATAAATTCTTTGGTCAATAATTCTTTTAAAACTTTCCATTCTATTCCAAGAATTTTTGCAAAACTTGCTACTAAAGCAATATTCTCCATTATCTTTCTTCCTTTCAAATCCTGAACAATAGTCTGAGCTGGAACTCCTATAGCTTGGCTCCCAGAAACTTTAAACTGATCGGAATTATATATAAGTGTCCCTTCTTTTTTTAATTTAGATTGATGCTCGTTCCAAGTACGTTTATCCAGAGCAATTAAAAAATCTATTTGAGAACAAGAAGATAATTTTTTAGAAACCGAAATTCTTATATTGGAAAAACTATGACCACCCCTAATAAGAGATTGATAATCATCGTAAATAAAAACATGATAGCCTAAATTACTAAATAATTTGGCTATTAATAAACCAGCTCGGCGCGAACCGAGGCCAGCTGCTCCTCCTATTAAAATAGAATAATCTGTATTCATGTTTTGATTATTAATCAATCTACATATTCTTCATCATACCATAATGTTTTGGCTATGTCAAAAATGTCAAAATATATAGATTCAGTTTATTTTTTCTTCTCTAAGGCTTTCTTTTGTAAATCTGGAACTTTATCTGTCTCGTCAATAATTTCTCTTCTAATTATCTCTTCCAATACGTCTTCAAGCGTTACAACTCCGCTCAATCCTTTGTATTTTCCTTTGACAAAAGCTATATGAGTCTTGGATTTCATAAATATATTCAATAATTCATCTAACTTAATTTGAGGAGAGACTATTAACATCTTCTCTTTTTTATAAACATCAGTAATTTTCGTTTTTAGTTTTATATTTATCAAATCTTTCGCATATAAAACGCCAAGAACATTATCAATAGAGGAATCATAAACAGGAATTCTAGTAAACCCTTCTTCTTTAATTTTATCCAATAAATCATCATCTAAGATTAGATTAACGTCTAGAGCAAAAACTACTGTCCGAGGCGTCATTATCTGTTCGGCAATTTTATTTGAATAAGATAAAGCTCCTTTAACAATTCTTTCTTCGTCAGTAGAAACATCACTCTCACCGAAGCTCTGCTGTTCTTCAACAATTTTCATTAATTCACCTCTAGAATAAATAGTGGGCATTTCTTCGCCCAAAACTTTATCTAAAATCCAAGATAAAGGCCAACAAACAGGAAATAAGATGAATATAAATATTTTTACTAGCCATGCTGTCCTGGAACCAAGCCACATAGCATATTTAGCAAAACTAGCTTGAGGAATAATCTCTCCGAAGACAACAATTAATCCTGTCGCTATAAATGCTGCTGCTACTCCACTAGTAATATCTCCAAGAAAAATAGCTAATACAGAATTAACTCCCACATTTCCTAATAATAAGGTGCACAATAAAAGATTTCCTCTTTTTCTAACGGCATAAACTTTTTTAGCCATTTTATCACCCAAAGAAACCTTTCTTTTTAAAACATCTTTACTTAAACTCAACAAACCCAAAGTCAACCCGGAAAACAATCCTGAAAATAGAACTAAAACAATTACGATTAAATAATTCATGAAATTATATAAGATTGGTTAAAAAAAATAGTTAAATTCCTTCTAATAATTTAAGCATTTGGCTGTGTACTTTTCCATTTGTAGCCAAAACAGATGTTGATTCATTCGTGATCTTATTGCCATTAATGTCTGTGACAACGCCACCTGCTTCTGTTACCAGAAGTGCTCCTGGCAAAATGTCCCAAGGATAAGTTTTCACATTAAAGAAAACATCAAATTTGCCGCTAGCAATGTATGACATTGCAGTCAAACCCGAGCCAAACATTCTCATATGAAGTGTTTTCTGAAAAATACTTTCTAAAGCAAGAATAGTTCTTGCCCTAGCATTCTTCTTTGATGAAATATGCGTCATTACAATAGAATTCTTTAAATCAAAATTATTGTTAACGCTAATTCTACTATTATTCAATGTAGATCCTTTATTGTATTCAGAAAAATATAAATCATCTTTCGCTGGATTATATATTGAAGAAATTATGGGTTGTTGTCTGTGCATCAAACATAAAGCAACTCTAAAAGGTGAACTTGAATGATAATAATTCATAGTGCCATCAATGGGATCCATAATCCATATATATTCAGAATTATTATCTGTAAGTCCAGATTCTTCAGAAACAATATTATGTCCAGGGAAATTAGTTTTAATTTTATCAATCATGAGTTTCTCTGATTGTAGGTCTATTTCCGTCACAATATCACTTTTTGCCTTGAAAGAAACTTTTTTTATCTCATGAAGATTATCCATTAAAAGTTTGCCTGCTTCTCTAACGCATTCAATTGAAATTTTCTTAGCTTTATTAATATCCATAATTATTGTAAATTAGATGAATTTAGCGTATAATAATTTAATCAAAAACTACATCTATATTTTACAATAATTCAGCAATATAATCAATTATGAATATCATCACTTTATCCGAAAAACAAACGCTAGATTTGGGTAAAAAAATTGCAAAAGAATTAAAAGGTGGAGAGACAATAGCTCTTATCGGCGAATTAGGAGCTGGTAAAACAATTTTTACAAAAGGAATAGCAGATGGTTTAAAGATTAAAAAAATTATCACTAGCCCTACTTTTGTTTTAATGAAAGTATATCCTATTGATTTGGAAAAGAATAATAAGATTAAAACTCTTTGCCATATAGACGCATATCGCTTGAATTCTAGGAAAGACTTGATAGACATAGGGATTAATGACTATTTGGGACAAAAGAATACTGTAACCATAATTGAATGGGCTGATCAAGTTGAGGATATTTTGCCTATAAACACGATTTTTGTTAAAATAGAAGTTGAGTCTAACGGGAGAAAAAGGGTTATCAGTATTAAAAAGTAATTAAGAATATGGAAAAAAGATACGAAGCAAAACAATTTGAAGAAAAAATTTATAAGCTTTGGGAAGAAAGCGGATTTTTTAATCCTGATAAATTGCCGGGGAAAAGAAAAAAGAAATATTCTATTACCATTCCCCCACCAAATATAACAGGATCTTTACATATGGGACACGCTCTCAATAATACTGTTCAGGACATATTGATAAGATATCATCGTATGTTGGGAGACAAGACATTATGGTTGCCTGGGACAGATCATGCTGGAATTGCCACTCAAAATGTAGTAGAAAAAAAGTTAAAGAAGGAAGGATTAACTCGCCATCAGCTAGGAAGAAAAGAATTTGTTAAAACTGTTTGGCAATGGAAAAAAGAATATGGTAACTTAATTCTTAAACAACTAAAAAAATTAGGATGTTCTTGTGATTGGTCTCGGTTAAGATTTACTTTAGATGAACAATACGAACAAGCTGTTCTAACTGCTTTTACCAATTATCACAAGAAAGGATATATCTATCGTGGTCCTAGGATTGTTAATTGGTGTCCTAGATGTGAAACCGCTATCTCTGATATTGAAATTAAATACAAAGAAAGTGGCGGTAAATTATGGTATATAAGATACCCACTTAAAAACAATCCTAAAAAATTCATCACCGTTGCTACTACTAGACCAGAAACAATGTTAGGCGACACTGCTATAGCAGTTAATCCTAAGGATGAAAAATATAAAAATCTTATAGGACAAAGTGTAATACTTCCTATTGTTGGAAGAGAAATTCCTATCGTAGCCCACCATCTAGTTAAATTAGAATTTGGAACTGGCGCAGTAAAAATTACTCCTGCTCATGATAAAATTGATTGGCAAATTGGAAAAGCAAATAATCTTCCAATTATTAATGTTATAGGTCCTGAAGGAAAGATGACAAAAGAAGCTGGAGAATATGCTGACCTTTCTACAAAAGAAACCAGAAAACAAATTATAGCTGAATTAGAAAAACTAAATCTCTTAGAAAAAATAGAAGATTATGAACATCAAGTTTCACTTTGTGATCGATGTAGCACTCCAATTGAACCACAAATTTCTACACAATGGTTTGTTAAAATGAAAAAATTAGCAAAGCCAGCCATTAAAGCCGTAAAGAGTGGGAAGATAAAAATTATTCCCGAAAGATTTAAAAAAGTTTATTTGGATTGGTTGAATAACGTTGATGATTGGTGTATTTCTAGACAACTTTGGTGGGGACATCAATTACCAGTTTGGTTTTGTGAAAATAAACCAGACAAATATATTATTTCTACTAATCAACCCTCTCTTTGTCCTTATTGCAAAAAATGTCAAATGAAGAGATCTTCAGATGTTTTAGATACTTGGTTTTCCTCAGCTCTCTGGCCATTTGCTACTTTAGGTTGGCCGGAAAAAACTAAAGATTTGAAGGAATATTACCCTACTTCAATGCTTTCTACGGCCAGAGACATTCTATATCTTTGGGTAGCTAGAATGGTATTCTCTGGTTTTGAATTTATGAAAAAAATACCATTTAAAAATGTCTATATTCACGGAACCATACTCACCTCACAGGGGAAAAGAATGAGTAAATCATTAGGAAATGGAATTGATCCGTTAGAATTTATAGATGAACATGGCTCAGATGCTACTCGTTTAGGTATTATTCTTCAAGCCAATAGAGATCAACAAGAAATCCGTTTTGATTCTAGAACTATTCTGGCAGCTCGTAATTTCATTAATAAAATTTGGAATATTTCCAGATTTGTAGAATTTATAAATCAAGAAATTCCAATGAAAAAAATGACAGAACCAACCTTTGCTGATCAATGGATACTCTCTAAAATAAACAACCTTATTAATTCAGTCACTCAAAAAATTGAAAACAATGAGTTAAGTTTAGCATCTAAAGAGCTTTATGAATTCGTTTGGCATGATTTTGCCGATTGGTATTTAGAAATAGCAAAATTCCAAAAAGAAGATTTAAAGATACAAAAACAAACATCTGGTTTTCTTAGGATAATATTAGAAAAATGTCTTAAAATGCTTCACCCCTTTATCCCTTTTGTTACAGAAAGTATCAATATCCAATTCAATAAAATAGGAAACAAAGAATTTTCTGATTTATTGATTATAGCTGAGTGGCCTCGGGTTGATAAAAAAATGATTAATGCGCAAATTGAAAAAGAATTTGAAAAAATCAAAAATTTAGTTACAGAAATAAGAAAATGGCGGAAAGAAGAAAAAATAGAACACAAAGAAATAATTCTTCTGCCAGACGTTTTCAAAAATGAAATACTAAAACTTGAAACAAAATCTCAAAAAATAGTAAAACAATTAGCTAAGGTCAAGTAATAAAAGAAACAAAAAAACAGCTAAAAAGATTAAAATTAGCTATTTTGTTTTTATGTATTACTCAGCTACTCGAAAAATTTCATCAACACTTGTAATCCCATCTATAACCTTTAATAGTCCATCTTGAACCATTGTAATCATCCCTTGTTCTTTTGCTAATTCTCTAATTTTGTATTCAGATAATTTTTCTTCTAAAATTATTTTCTCTACTGATTGATTAATAATAAAAACTTCATAAATACCAATTCGTCCATGATAACCTAATCCTTGACATTCATGACATCCTTTTCCTTGATAAAATTTAAGATTATCCATATCAATCTTCGTTCCTGCAGATTCTGGAATATCAGATAGAAGGGTTTTAACTCTTGTTAATTTCTCTTCATCTAATTGAATCTCCTCTTTGCATTTTTCACAGATACGCCTAACTAAACGTTGACCAACAATAGCATTCAAAGCGGGGGCTAGAAGAAAAGACTTTGCTCCCATAGAAAGAAATCTAGGCAATGCCCCGGCAGCATCATTAGTATGCAAGGTAGAAACGACTATATGTCCTGTCAAAGCTGCTTGAATAGCAATATCAGCTGTTTCAGAATCTCTTATTTCTCCAACCATCACTACGTCAGGATCTTGTCGTAAAATAGAACGCAAACCTTTAGCAAACGTATAATCTTTAGATTTTTGAACTTGGCTTTGGTTTATACCCTTTAATCTGTATTCTATAGGATCTTCTAATGTAATAATTTTTGTTTCCTCATCATTCAATTTATTAAGAATAGCATATAAGGTTGTTGTTTTTCCCGATCCAGTAGGCCCAGTAGTGACAATCATTCCGTTGGGGCGTTCTACTTCTTTCTTTAATAAATCATAAGCTCTGCCTCTTAAGCCTAAATCTTCAAAAGCTAAACCCGCAGCTGAGGAACGAAGCAAACGCATTACTATACTTTCTCCATAAGATGTAGGTAAAGATGAAACACGAATATCTATCTTTTCTTCTTTTAGGTCAATAACAAAACGTCCATCTTGAGGACGTCCAACCACATTTATTTTTAATCCCGCTAATAATTTGATTCTAGAAATAACTTGTAACCAAAACTTTTTATCTATCTCTGCTACGTCTACCAACATCCCATCAATCCTAAATCTAATCTTGATTCCATCTTCTTCAGCTTCAATATGAATATCTGAAGCCCTAGATTTTACTGAACTAGCCATTACTAAAGTAATCAAATTGGAAATATCTGTTTTTTGAATTTCTTTATTTAAATCTTTAAAATCTTTTATTTTATCTTCAAAACTCTTAAATTCTTCTGGACTGATTTTAACACCCTTAGTGATTTCGTTAACTCTAGGCAATAAATCATAGCGCTTGATAGCAAAATTAAAACTTTCCTCTGATATTAAGTAAAGTTCAACTTTGATTCCATAAGCAGATTCCAAATGAAGACAGAATTCACCTAAAGAAGCATTTTCAGCTTGAGGAGAAGCTAGTTTGGCGATACGTTCAGTCAAATAAAAACAAATTACTTGATTTTCTAAAGCTTCTTCTTTGGGAATTAATCTTAATCCCTCGGGAGAAATTGGAAAATCCACTAAATTAATATATGGTAAACCTAGTTTACGTGCTTGAGAACTGACTCTTTCTTCAATCTCTTTAAATTTAAGATCTGATAACCTATCTTTTAATTGTGCTTGCTTGTCGTCTAAATTTAAATCCGAAGAATCACCGTAATTTAATAAATCATCTATGTTTAACATAACAAAAGTGTTAATTAATTTTCAAGAATTAATCTAGCTTCTTCCATTAGTTTGTTTAATTTATTTTTAGAAATTCCTGTCTTAAAACTTAATTTTTCTATTTTTTGAGACAGAAGCTGACTGGCTAGAATAACATTTTGAGAAAATAATTTCTCAGCTGTAACTTTGTCTAAATGTTTTAAAATAGTAATCGGATAAATTTTCTTTTCTTCCACTAAAAAATTAAGGCTTTTTTCGAGAGGATATTGCCAACCCAATAATTTAATATTTCGACAATTAGCGTATTGAATGGCTGATTTTGAAAATTTTGTATTTGATATTAACCAAGGATAATCAAATCCTTTTCCTCTAAAATCATCAAATCTAGCCCAGAGACAAAGAGTATCTTGAAGATCTGTTTTAATTCCAGGAGCATTGTGATATTTACATTCTATTAAATATTTTTCCTTTTTTTTATGATCAAAAGAATCTATAGTAGCTACAACATCTATTTCATGTTTAACACAACGACCCATTAAAATAGGGGGGCAATGAGCTTGATAATTATAGGCTTTTAAAAGAAGAACAACAAATCTTTCAAAAACAAATCCTGCAGGGCCTAATCCAAGCATAGCTTCCTTTAGGGCATAACGAGACGAAATTACAGGACTTAATTTCCCCAATAAACCAATAATTAAAAGTAATATCTTTCTGGTAGACATCCCCTCTCTAACCTGCGCTGAAACCAAACGTTCAATCTTGCGAGCTAAAGATCTGTCAGCTCCCGCCCGTAAACATGTTCTTCTAATCTTAAGAGGATTAAACTTAGCCCTTTCCCCAGAAACTTTAGTTATATACATATACTAAAATTTTAATTATATAATCTCTCTTTAATCAAATCTATTTCCCTTTTTATTTTAGCATCTTTCTCAACTGCTGATTTTATTTTATCATAAGCGTGCATGGCTGTAGTGTGATCTCTCTTTCCAAGTTCCTTGCCAATAAAAGGGAAAGAAGCGTTTATTTCTTCTCTCATTAAATACATAGCCATCTGGCGAGGCACCACAAATTCTTTTTTACGAGAAGGTCCAATCATTTTAGCAATATCTAGTCCATAAAAATTTGCTACTGTTTCAATTAATTGTTTGGGATGAATAAAACCTGTTTTCGGTTTACTGTTTAAAGTATCTAATATATTTTTAATTATATCTAAGGTCAGTTCAGTTTGATGGAATTCATAATAAGCAATCAACTTATTTAATGCTCCTTCTAATTCACGAACATTATTCTGAACATGAGTAGCTAAATACTCTAAAACTTTATCACTTAGAACGCAACTCTTTTCTTTGCATTTTGCTTTTAAAATAGCTATTCTGGTCTCCAGTCCCGGAGGGGAAACATCAGCAATTAGACCCCAGTTCAAACGAGAAGTCAAACGATCTTGTAGGGCCGGAATTTCTTTTGGTGGTCGATCTGAAGCAATGACTATTTGTCTCTCCTCTTGATATAATGCATTGAAAGTATGAAAAAATTCTTCTTGAGTACGTTCTTTGCCAGCCATAAATTGAATGTCATCAATCAATAGAATTTTTAGGCTACGATAAAAACTTTTAAATTTCTCCATTGTTCCGTTACCAATCGCCTTAATAAATTCATTGGTAAATTCTTCGGCATTAGTATAAAATAATTTGACCTTAGGATTCTTCTTTAAAACTTCATGTCCAACAGCTTGCAATAAATGAGTTTTGCCTAAGCCCACTCCTCCATAAATAAAGAGAGGATTATATTTCTTGCCTAAGTTATTGCATACTGCCTGACAAGCAGCATTAGCTAATTCTGAACCCTCACCAACTACGAAATTTTTAAAAGTATATCTAGGATTTAACCCATGATTACACTCGGTATTAGTTTCGACTCTTTCTTCCGAAACAGATATCGTGGCTATATTCATCCTCGGATCCTCTTTAGCTTTATTGGTCTCAACTTTGTAAACTATATCTTCCACTTTATCTTCTGTCGCTCCTCTCAAAGCTTCTAAGATATGCTTATGATATTTCTTTTCTAGCCAACTCTTAGCAAAACTATTAGGAACTGCTACTACTATTGATTTATCATCATTTTTTACTTCTAAAATATAAGTACCCTGAAGCCATGTTTTAAAATTGGCTTTAGAGACTAAAAGTTCTAGTTCAGATAAAACTATATTCCAAATCTGTTTCTTCTCCATAATAATAAATTAATACATGTTCAAATTCTCTTTATAATACTATAAAAAGATGATTATAGTAAGTTAACAAAATGTTAATAAACTGTTAACAATCTATATGTTAATAATATTACAAATATCGAATATTTACAACCCACATACTATTGCTAAAGTCATTGAAAATGTTATAATAAATAATCTAATATTTAAATAACAAAAAATATCATAAACATTCAAAGAATTAATTATCTAAATTAACTAATTTTTATGGCTTTACCAACACAAAAAAGATCAAAATCCCGCCAAAAAAGAAGACAATATCAATATCGTCTCAAAAAAATATATCTATCTATTTGCCCTAAATGCAAAAAACCCAAGCAATCTCATCAGACTTGCCCCTTTTGTGGAACATATATGGGTAAAGAAATAATAAAACCTGAGTCTGAAAGAGGAAAAAATAGAAATAAAAAAGAGATCAAAGAACCAAAAAAGAAAAAAGAAAATATAGGGCAAAAAGAAAAAAAGCTGAACAGAAAAGACACAAAAGAAAAAAAATAAAAAAATAGATATTTTGTCCCCACATCCGTGCAGAAGTGATCAAGTGCTTGGGTAATAAAAATTTTAATTGCCCTAACTATCCAATTAACCAATTAACCAATTCATATGTCTCAAAGACGCTTGGCTCGTACTATGACTTTACAAGTTTTGAGCGAATGGGATTTCAATAAATCCATACTTTCTAAAGATATTGATCTCAAAGAAATCATTCAACGTAGCCTTAAAGAATTATCAGGTTCTAATTTTCAAGAAAAGCTTTTTTTTGAAGAATTAGTTCAAAATATTTCAAAAAATATTAAAAAAATTGATTCTCTTATTGTTAAATACGCTCCCCAATGGCCAATTGAAAAAATAACACTCGTAGATAGAAACATTTTAAGAATTGGAGTGTTTGAGCTATTAATTTCTGTCAAAAATCCACCAAGAGTAATTATCAATGAAGCTATAGAAATAGCTAAACTATTTGGCAGCGAAACATCTAGTAAATTTATCAATGGTGTTTTGGGAGCAATTTATGAAAAAATAAAAAAAGATGAATAATTTGCTTGAATTTGAAAAAAAAATAAAAACAAATTTTAACGATAAAAATTTGCTTAAACAATCTTTGATACATCGCTCATATATGAATGAGCATCCTAAGTCAAATCTTAAAAACAACGAGAGATTGGAATTCTTAGGAGATGCTGTTTTAGAATTGGTTATTACTAAACTATTATTTAAAAAGTTTCCGAGCAAACCAGAAGGAGAACTAACCTGTTTACGAGCAAGTTTAGTCAATACTAAATCATTAGCCCGAATTTCAGCTAAACTAAAAGTCAATAAATATCTTTATCTAAGTAAAGGCGAGATTAAATCTGTTAACCGCCAAAAAGATGCTCTTCTGGCTGATGCTTTTGAAGCTATAATCGGCGCTATCTATTTAGATCAAGGAATAGAAGAAGCAGAAAAATTTATCAAACGATATTTATGGCCTCAATTAGCTATGATTCTAAAGCTAGAACTATATTTAGACCCGAAAAGTCATTTGCAAGAAATTACTCAGGAAAAATTTAAAATTACACCACATTATAAAATAATGGAAGAGAGGGGTCCTGATCATTTTAAAAAATTTATCAGTGGAGTTTTTCTAGAAGAAAAATTGCTTAGTACTGGAGAAGGAAAAAGCAAACAAAGCGCCGAAACTAACGCAGCGAAAAAAGCCTTAAAAAAAATAGAAATCAAAAATTAGAAATTATTCAACGGTATGCATCTTGAACGTTTAGAGCTAATTGGATTTAAATCTTTTGCCAAAAGAACAATCCTAAAATTTGCTAAGCCCAACCAAAAAAAATTTAATATTACTGCTATTGTTGGTCCCAATGGATCAGGAAAGTCAAATTTAGGAGAATCAATCCGTTGGTCTTTGGGCGAACAAAGTCTTAAGGCTCTACGAGGAAAAAAATCCGAAGATATAATCTTCTCTGGTTCATCCCGAAAAAAACACCTCAATTCAGCTGAGGTTATTTTATTTTTTAACAACGAAGATGAGTCAGCGGCAATTGACTATAAAGAATTTACCATTGCCCGTAAAATCTATCGTAATGGCGATAATGAATATTTTATAAACAAAAACCGAGTTCGACTCCAAGATATTCTACTACTAATGGCTAAAGCTAATTTCGGACAAAAAAGTTATAGCATTATTAGTCAAGGAACAGTCCAACAAATACTAGAGCTATCGTCCAATGAAAGACAAAAGTTTTTTGACGAAGCTACTAGTATTAAACAATATCAAATCAAACAAGATAATGCCCAAAAGAAAATAGATAAAAGTCAAACAAATTTGCAACAAACGGCAATTGTGTTATTAGAAATTAAACCTCTACTTAACTCTCTCGGTCGTCAAATTCAAAAATTAGAAAAAAGGCAAGAAATAGAAAAAGAATTGCACGAAATACAAATAAAATACTATCGTCATTCTTGGCAGGCACTACACCAAAAAAACATTTTATTGAATGAAGAAATAAAAACTAAAAATGAAAAACGCGAAAAAGTTGCTAAAGATTTGAAAGATGTTCAAGAGAAATCAAAAGATTTTTTCCAAAAAACAATCAGCCATGAATACCAAAAACCTCAACAAGAGTATCAACGCCTTTTGGAAGAAAAAAATCAATATATTTCTAAACAATCAATATTAAATAATAAATTAATAGAAGAGCAAAGAAAAATTGACCAAACAATAAGAATCAGTAGTGAAAAAATTGGCGTTAAAACAGAAGTGCTTGTTCAGAATTTGAAAGAAATTAAAACTATCCAAGAAAGTCTTTGGCAAAAAATTAAACAAGCTACAAATGAAAAAGATTGGAAAGAAATTAAAATTTGGGCTGAAAGTGTTCGAGAAAAAATAAAAAAATTATTAGACTTACTCTTATTTAAAGATTCTCCAGAAACAAATAATTCTTCATCTAATGAAGCATTATTGAATAAAATTAAGGAAGAAAAAGGAATTTTAAATCAAAAAATAGAGACAATCAATGAAAAGTTAGGAGAAGCTAGTCAAAAAGTAGAAAGATTTTCCGAAGAAACGAGTACTAAAGAAAAAGAAATGATTTCTTGGCAAAAGGATACTAATCGTCAGCAAGCAGAATTAAGTAAAATAAATTATCAAATTAATGAACTTAAAATTGAATTAGCCCGTTGGGAAACAAGAGAACAAACTTTGGATGAAGAAATAGAAAGTGAGATGAAAAATTATAGCGCGGAAATCAAAAAATTGGCAGAAGGAAAGGAAGAGAAACATTATCAATCTAATGCTTCTGATCTTGAAAAAATCAATAAGTTAAAATATCAGTTAGAAATAATTGGAGGAATTGATCCAGAAATTGTAAAAGAATACCCGAAAGTCCGAGATCGTCATGAATTCTTAGAAAAACAAAGCACTGATCTAGAAGAAAGCATAAAGTCATTAAATAAAATTAGTGGTGAATTAGATGAAAAAATAAAAGATCAATTTCGAGAGAGTTTTAGTAAAATCAACTATGCCTTCAATAGATATTTTAAAATCATATTTAATGGAGGTGACGCTAAAATAGAATTGTCAGAGAATATTCAAGAAAACGGTAAAAAAGAGAAAAATATTGATATTCTAGCTACACCTCCTGGCAAAAAAATAAAAAATATTTCTATGCTTTCTGGAGGAGAGAAAGCTTTGACTTCTCTAGCCCTGATAGCCGCTATAATATCCATAAACAAACCTCCTTTCGTTATATTAGATGAGGTAGCTACCTCATTAGATCAAGAAAATTCATCAAGATTTGCTAAGATTATTAAAGAACTGAGCAACTGTACCCAATTTATTATTGTTACTCACAATCAAGAAATAATAGAAATATCAGACATTCTTTATGGAGTAACAATGCAGGAAGATGGCACATCTAAGCTACTTTCTTTAAAATTAGAAAACTCTTAACCTAAAAAAGCAAAACAAATCATCATCAAAAAGCCCGATTATCAAAAACAATAATCGAGCTTTTTTGCTAAGAAGATCCCAACACTTCTATGAGAAGATTAGTTTTTCGGCCATGATAAGGTCTAGTAGAACATAATTTTCTCATTTTTCTGTTGAAAAAAATGTTTCCAGTGATTAAGAATAATAAACAGAGAAGAATATGTCCAGAAAGAATAAAAGAATAACGACCTGTTTGCCAAATCATAGAAGTAGATAAAAACCCAAGAGCTATAATAATAGTAAAACCTATAATTATAAATGTGAGATCGTCCTGCCAAGCATAGGCAATGCTTTCTTGAGCGATTACTTTAGTGTCAAGCAAAGATGTTTCTTTCATTTTTATATCCTGCAAACGAACTCTCCCCTTGGTTAACAAAGATAAAATCATTAGAGACCAGTATCCTAATCCAATAATCACAAAAGTTGAAGATAGGTTCCTTACTCCGAGATAAATACCACCGAAACCAGCTATCAATTTAGCAAAACAGATGATTCTCCCACTGTACTGAGCAATATTCATGGATTTTCCTCTCTGCTTACAGAAATGCAGAGAATTAGTCAACCAAGACCTTAAAGATACAGAGATTAAAACTGTGCCAGTAGCAACAAAGATATCGGCTAAAATAAATCCTAATAAACTATAAACCGAAGAATAAAGACCAAATCCAACCCCATACAAAACTACAGAAATATATAAAGAAATCTTCCTTCCGAATGAATTAATAACAATTTTGCTGGGAATTTCCATAAGGAAAAGAACTAATAAATAAAAGAGATTCACTAAACCGACTTCCCTAAAGCTTAAGTCAGCGCTAGCGAGATAGACGACATAAATAGTCGCACGCAAACTTATCAAAATGAATGCTATTAAACTGACTAACAAAAATTTAGTAATTATTCTCTTAATCATAGTAATTCTCTCTTTTAATTTATTAATGAGCTAAAATTAAAAGCTCCTTGGATTAGGCCCAGGAGCATGGAGAGAGGGAGAGAAGATGATTAAAGTCTAGTTGAGATAATCGTTTTTTGTAACATCAGATATCTGGGCTTTAAAAGTTAAAAACCAAACACAAGTATTATTTGTAAAAGTGCTGGTACTTGCAGATAAAGTCTGCCAACTTTTATGATAGGAATTGTTCAATCGTTGAATCTCGTTTCTCATCTTAATTTATTTTAAAATTACTGTTATATCTATATAGACGAATACCACTAAACTTTGTAACAAAAAAAGACAAGCAAAATGCACTGTCTTTTTTTATTTTTTGAAAAATTTATTTATCTTCTTTCTTGGTCACACCTTTTCTCTTGCTGAAAATAAAGATATAGAGAATCTCTAAGACAGCTAAAGTATTAACTATCAACAAAATAACAAACCACCATTTTTCGGATCTTCTAGCTGCCTTCCATAGGGCTAACCCTTTCCAAGGCATAACCCAAAAAATTATTAATAAAGTAATCCATGTATTTTGTTCTAAAAATTGTTCCATCATAAATTTAAATAAATATTATCTTTTTTTTATTTATAACCTCTAGTCCCTGGTCGAAGGAATAATTACTGGCCTCAGATTATCAAAATCTTCTAAAATTAATCCTGTCCCCCGAATAATAGCAGTGGAAGGATCATCCACTAAACAAACTGAAATATTAATTTTCTTCCGAATCAACTTATCTAGTCCCTTTAAGAGAGAGGCTCCTCCAGAAAGAATTACTCCCCTTTCATAAATATCAGATACTAATTCTGGCGGAGTGGATTCAATGGTATCCTTAATACCTTCTACAATCATTTTTAATGTTGGCAAAATAGCTTCCCTGACTTGAACATCAGTAATAGTTATCTCTTTTGGTAAACCACTTACTAAATCTCTTCCTTTAATCTTCATGTCTTGGGTCTTGCCTACTGAAGCAGCTGATCCTATTTTGATTTTAACCTCTTCGGCTGTCTGTTGTCCTAAAAGAATCCCAAATTTTTCTCGAACATAATCAATAATATTTTTGCTCATTAATTCTCCTCCTATCTTTAGTGATTTATGAGCTACGATTCCATTTAAAGAAATTACAGCTATCTCAGAAAGTCCTCCTCCCAATTCAACAATTAAATTTCCAATTGATTCTTGCACTGGCAAACGAGCTCCAATAGCAGCGGCAACTGGTCTCTCTACCAGGAAAACTTCACGAGCTCCAGCCTGCAAGATGACGTCTTCTAAAGATTTTTTCTCTACTTCTGTAATCTCTAGGGGAATAGATGCTACTACTCTTGGGCGAGGAATTAAAGTAAAACCATCATGATGGACCTTATTAAAGATTAGTTTAAGCATTTTCTCTGTTACTTCAAAATCTGAAATCACACCATTAACTAATGGCTTAATAATTGAAATATGTCCTGGAGCTTTACCTAACATTCTCAAAGCATTATTACCAATAGCAACCACTTGATCATTCCTAGTGTTCATGGCCATGATGGTTGATTCATTAATAACTAAACCTCTTCCTCGCACATAAACGCGAGTATTAGTTGTTCCTAAATCTAAACCAATATCTTTAGAAAAAATTCTTTTGAACATATTCCTTAGTTAATTTATTAACTGGGGATTGAGTAATCAAATAATTAAAAAAACCAAAATCCCAATTACCTAAATACTTGACCCTATTTTACCTAATAGTTGCTCTATTGTAAACAGTTCATTATCCTTCTTGTTTCTCTCTTTATATTCTATCTTTAAACCAGATTTTTTACTGACTACCAATCTAATAGGGATACCGATTAAATCAGAATCTTTGAATTTAACTCCTGCTGATTCATGACGATCATCAAACAAAACATCAAAACCTAATGATATTAATTTTTCATAAATTTCTTGAACTCTCTTTAAAATTATTTCATCATCTAGATCTAATCCTAATAAATGAATATCAAAAGGAGACACACTAGCTGGCCAAATAATTCCATTTTGGTCATGATTCAATTCTACTATCGTGGCCATCAATCTTTCTAGCCCAATACCATAACAACCAGCAATAATTGGCTGTTGTTTCCCTTCTTGATCAACGAATAAAGCTTTCATCTTCTTACTATAGACAGACCCTAATTTAAAAATATGTCCTACTTCAATCCCCTTTTTAAGGGTCAACTTATTCTTACATTTAAGACAAGACAAATCTTGTTTACCAACCTCCATGTTGATAGCCCATCCACATTTTTCGCAAACCAACAACTTATCTTCTCCTGACTCAGCCAAAACTACAAACTCATTAGACATATCTCCTCCTATTGTCCCAGAAGAAGCGTCAACAACTATTGATTCCAATCCACAAGAGTCATAAATCTTCTTATATGCGTCCATTACTTTTGAATAATATGCATCCAAGTCTTGGTTTGATAAATGAAAACTATACATATCTTTCATTACAAACTCCCTAGTTCTTAATAAACCAGCGGTAGGACGCAATTCGTTCCTAAACTTATTTTGAATCTGAAAAACATATTTTGGTAAATCTTTATATGATTCAATAAAAAAACCAGCTATTCTAGTTATAACCTCTTCATGGGTTGAGCCTAAAGCTAAATCTTTATTATGTCTGTCTTTCATCTTAAATAAAGGCGGGTCAATTGTATCCCAACGACCACTCTCCATCCATAATTCTTTAGGTTGTAGACTGGGCATTCGCAATTCCTCTCCACCAACTAGACATATTTCTTTCCTAATAATACTCTCAACCTTTTTAAAAACTCTGAAACCAAGAGGCAGAAGAGACCAAACTCCACTAGTTAATTGATTGATATATCCACCACGAACCAAAAATTTATGGCTGATAGCCACACTATCCTTGGGATCCTTTCGTAGAGTTTTGCTTAAAAATTTAGATTGCAACATATAGGTTAAAATAAATTTACTATTTCACGGAAACTAATGATTGCTAATAAAATAAGTAATAAATAAAATCCAATATTAGTGGTAATTATTTCTACTCTTTGGTTTAAAGGACGACCACGCAAACCTTCAAATAAAGCAAGAAGCATTCTTGAGCCATCTAAGGCTGGAAACGGTATAAGCTGAAAAGCTCCAATGGCAACAGAAATAACAGCGACAAAATGTAGAAGATAAATAAAACCAACTTGAGCCACACTGCTAATCATCTGAGTTATGCCAATCGGACCCAAAACACCACCAACCATTTTTTGTTTAAATATTAAAGTTTTGAAAATAAGTACTAAACCGGCGAATATCTGGCCCAATAGATAAAGAGTCATACTCCACCCTTTTACTAGAGCCTGATACCAAGGATATCTAACTAATGCTGTCTTAGATAAAGACACTCCAATAAATCCTTTATTTAAAGAATCTTGATCTATCTCATCTTCATCTTTAAATATATCCTGATAGGACAAAACTGATAATTCTTGAACTATAATTTCTTGCGTTCGCTTGATCTTAATTTCTATAGATTCTCCAATTTTATCCTGAATATAATGCTGGGCTTCAATAACTTCTGTAAACCCTTGACCATCAATCCCAAGCAAAACATCTCCCGCCCGTAAATTAGCTTCCGATGCAGGTGAATTAGGGAAAACTCCTCCAATTTGAATAGTAATAGGACTAACGATTTTTCCTGTAGTCAAATCTTCCTGACTTAAATCACGTGGAATGCCAATCAAACATAAAAAAGAAAAAATCGCGACCGCCAAAAGAATATTCATGATTGCTCCTCCGGCAGCTACTAAAATCTTTTTCCACCAAGCTTGAGCTGAAAAGCTATCTTTTTCCGAAGGAGAATCCATTTCTCCCTTCAATTTGGTAAAACCGCCCAGAG
>Ga0307991_1001155_pt1 | contig 18797 bp, 19 predicted proteins | sample EllFjometagen131_FD_203146 | JGI IMG/M metagenome (GOLD analysis project Ga0307991, IMG submission 203146) | Marine microbial communities from Ellis Fjord, Antarctic Ocean - #131 | ecosystem: Environmental > Aquatic > Marine > Unclassified | place: Southern Ocean | collected 2014-10-08 | reverse complement strand
AAATACATTATAGCATATTTATATATATTTGTCAATGGTTTAAACTTTCTTTAACTTATACTATACTATAGATATATAATTAATATAATATATGGATATAAATTCACTCCCAAAACCAGATGAAGATTTTGAAACTAAAGTAGGCGCTTCAAGTTTTAGACTTAAATTAAAGAACTTAACTCGTCATGGAAAATACAAGAACTTGCAAGATAACTTAGAAGCAATTATTGAGACAATTGATGACTATGAAGACTATATTCAAAATGGTAAGTTTGGTAGATCTATGCGTTATAGGGCTTGGTCAAAAATTAAGAAAAGGACAGAGAATCTTAGTCGTGATGATGAGAGGGAAATAAAAAAAATATTGAAATATTTAGGTAAATAATTATGTTTTTAAGTACAGTTTTATTTTTACTAGGTTTTGTTTTACTTATAAAAGGAGCCAATTTTTTAGTTATTGGTTCTTCTTCTATTGCTAAAAAATTTGGATTCTCCTCTATAATGATTGGCTTAACCATTGTGGCGTTTGGCACATCATTGCCTGAATTAATAGTTTCTGTTTTAGCTTCTTTAAGTGGTAGTTCAGATTTAGCTATAAGTAATATTATTGGCTCTAACTTTTCTAATACTTTGCTTATTCTAGGAGCTACGGCCTTAGTTTCTCCACTTTTGGTAAAAAAGCAGACTATTTATAGAGAAATTCCATTTTCTCTACTGGCAATTATTGCTGTTTTTATTTTAGTTAATGATTTTTTAATAGAAGGTGGTCTTATAAACGGTTTAGCTCGTATGGATGGTTTAATTTTGATATTATTTTTCATAATCTTCCTATATTATACCTTTAGTTTAAAAAAAGACCGAGATTATAGTCTGAATAATTTAAGAATTAATTCAAAAGGGTCTGAGATAAAACGTTATAAAAACTGGCAATCTGCCTTATATATTGTTTTAGGCATGGTAGGTTTGTTTGTTGGTGGTCGTTGGATTGTTTCGGGAGCAATAGAAATAGCTGAGTTTTTTAGTCTTAGTGAAGCATTAATTGGTCTAACAGTGGTAGCTATTGGAACATCTTTGCCTGAGTTGGTGACTTCAGTGGTAGCTGCTAAAAGAGGTGATGCTGATATGGCGGTGGGCAATGTTATAGGTTCTAATATTTTTAATCTTTTGTGGATATTAGGTCTTAGTGCTACTATAAATCCTATATACTATAATGATAAGTTAAATTTTGACATTCTGTTACTTATAGTAGTCACTCTTGTATTACTACCACTTATATACGCAGGAAAAAAGAATATTTTAACTAGACGTGAAGGCATTATTCTTTTATTCATGTACGGGTTATATATTTTGTACATAAGTTTGCGAGGTTAAAAAAATATATCAAAAAAATATGTTAATAAAAAAAGCAGAAGAAATTGAAATTATTTCCCAGGGAGGAATAATTTTAACTACAATTTTAAACAAAGTTTTACAGCAAATCAAGCCAGGCGTAAGTACAGAAGATTTAGAGGATTTAGCCGTAGTGGAAATAGCTAAGGCTGGAGGTCGCCCTGCTTTTAAAGATTATCCTATGGGTGGTGATTTATTTTTCCCCACAGCCCTTTGCACCTCTATTAATGAAGAAGTAGTGCACGGTACAGCTATTCCGGCAAAAATTCTACAGTCAGGAGATATAATAAGTGTAGATATAGGCATGGAGTGGCCTTATAAAAAAGGATCTTCCTGGCAAGGTAAGACTTGGCCGATAAATAAATATAGTGAAGGAGGGGGTTTCTATACTGATATGGCTAGAACAGTAGCGGTAGGTAAAGTTAGTTCAAAAGCTCATAAATTAATGAAAGTTACTAATAAATGCTTAGAGGCAGGTATTTCTCAGGCTAGGGCGGGTAACACTTTAAATGATATTGGTAAAGCAATTGAGACTATTGCTCTTAAGGCTGGCTATGGCGTGGTTAGAGATATGGTTGGTCATGGCGTGGGTTATAGAGCTCATGAACAACCAGATGTATATCATTACTCTATTGGAGAGAATAGTTATTTAAATAAAGAATTGAAAGAAGGTATGGTTATTGCTATTGAGCCGATGATAACAGAGGGGACTTGGAAAATAAAGGAAGGTAATAATGACTTTAGTATTATAACCGCAGATAAAAAATTAAGTGCTCATTTTGAAAATACCTTAACTATAACTAAAAATGGTCCAAGAATATTAACTAGAGTGTAATATGAGTAAAGTTGAAAGAATTTTAGCAGTAGACTGGGGTAGTCAGAGAATTGGTTTAGCTATAGCAATTTTAGAGGCTAATTTAGTTTTACCATTAATGGCTATAAGTAGTTTAAAGGAATTAAAAAAGATTGCTTCTGTGGAACAAATAGATTTACTAATAATTGGTAATCCTTTAAGTTTATCAGGAGAAAGTAATAATAAATCAGAATTTAATAATTTTCTAAACGCACTAAAGGAAAAAATTTCTTTACCTATAAAGCTTTTTGATGAGCGTCTTAGTTCTAAACAAGCCGATGTTTTACTAGGTAAAATTGATAAAAGTAAAAGAGATTCTGTGGCAGCAATGGTTATTTTACAGTCTTATTTAGAAAAAAATGGATAAAAATTCACAAATTATTAGTGCAATAGTTTTAAGAGTTGAAGCAATTAAGGATAATGATTTAAGAGTGCTGGTCTATAGTCAAGAAGAAGGGAGGTTATCTTTGTCTATGCGGGGAGCTTTAAAAAGCCATTCTAAGCTATTAGGACACGTACAACCACTATCTTTAACTACTTTAATGTTAATTAATGGAAAAAGTGGTCAGTATATTGTAAGCGCTAAAAATATAGAAGCTCATTTAAATATTAGAAATAACTTAAAATTACTACAGTTAGCAGGCATGTCACTTGGGTTTTATGGGCAGTTAATTAGAAGCAATTACATTGAAAATAATTTATATTTACTTTTAAGAGATTGGTTAAATTTTTTAAATAATGATAAATTAACACTTAGCCCTATAAATTTTGAACTCTATAATCTGGCTTTTAAATTTAAATTTGTCTTTTATTTAGGACTATTTCCTGAGATTAAAATTTGTTCAAATTGTCATAGGCATTTATCCAAGTGCCAAGAACCCTTTTATTTTAACAAAACTCAAGGAAGATTTAGCTGTAGCAAAGAAAGAGGTAGTAAAGAGACTGCACTTTCTTTAAATTGTTTAAAATTAATGAATTTTTTGAAAGTTGAAGATTTTAGTAAAATAAAGAGGCTTTTAGTTTTAGAAAAAGATGCGTTGTCTTTAGTTATTTTATGGCAAGAATATATGATTTTTCAATTTAGAGATAGTTTAGCTAAAGATTCAACGCTCTTAAATTAAGTTATTTTAACTTGCTAAAAAGTATAAAAAAAGTTAGTATTTAATTATATAATTACTATAAACAAATATGTTAAGAACTCATCATTTAGGTCAATTGAATAAAGATTTAGCTGGAGAAGAAGTAGTTTTAAGTGCTTGGGTACAGTATTTTAGAAAGCATGGGTCTTTAATTTTTTTAAATTTACGAGATCACTATGGCTTAGTTCAAGTTAAATTAGATAAAGATAGTTGTTTAGAGGCTTTTTCAGAAGCGGAAAAATTAAAACACGAGTGGGTGGTGCAGATTAAAGGTATGGTTTGTTTACGGCCAGAGAATATGGTAAATAAAGATATGGAGTCTGGAGAAATTGAAATTGAAGCTAAGGGTTTAGAAATTTTAAATTCCTGTGAAGTTTTACCTTTTGAAATTAGTGAAATAAAAGCGGGAGAAGCTAATGAATCATTGAGGTTAAAATATAGATTTTTAGACTTACGTAGGGATAAATTACAAAATCTTTTAAAAACTAAAGCAAAATTTTTTAAACATTTTAGAGATTACTTTACTAAAGCCGGTTTTTTAGAAATTCAAACACCTATTTTAGCTAACTCATCCCCTGAAGGAGCTAGAGATTTTTTAGTGCCATCTCGTCTTCATCCAGGTAAATGCTATGCTCTACCTCAAGCTCCTCAGCAGTTTAAACAACTGTTAATGGTGGGAGGAGTTGATAAATATTTTCAGATAGCTCCTTGTTTTCGAGACGAGGATCCTCGTCAAGATCGAGCTTATGGAGAGTTCTATCAATTAGATATGGAAATGAGCTTTGTAGAAATTGATGATATATTTAAAGTCATGGAGCCTTTAATGAAAGAGCTTACAGAAAAATTTTCTAATAAGAAATTAATGGCTTTAAACTCAGATAGTAGTTTTAAACGTATAGCTTGGAAAGAAGCTTTAAATAAATATGGCAGTGATAAGCCTGACCTAAGGTATTCTTTAGAGATATCTGATGTAAGTGAGCTTTGTCATAATTCAGGTTTTAAGGTATTTGATGATAATTTAGCTAAAAAAGGTGTAGTTAAAGCTTTATGTGTTTCTGATTCTAGTCAATTTAGTAGAAAAATTATAGATAAGTTAACAGAAGAAGTTAAGAAAAAAGGCGCTAAAGGTTTAGCCTATTTAATTATCTCTGAAGATCTTAGTTCAAGTTCACCGATAGCTAAGTTTTTAGGTCCGAAAAAAATTAGAGAAATTGTTGATTATTTAGATGCTAAAAGTGGAGATATAATATTTTTTAGTTCTGATATGTGGAAAGTAGCTTGCGAATCTTTAGGAGTGGTAAGATCAGAAATTGCTAAAATGTTATCTTTAACTGATAATAATTTAGCTGCTTTTGCCTGGATAGTAGATTTTCCTATGTATGATTATAGTGAAATAGAAACTGGTAGAATTGATTTCAGTCACAATCCCTTTTCTATGCCTCAAGGGGGATTAGCTTCTTTAGAAAGTAAGAATCCTTTAGATATTTTAGCTTATCAATTCGATTTAGTTTTAAATGGTTTTGAAATTTCATCAGGAGGTATTAGAAACCATAGGCCCGAGTTAATGTATAAGGCTTTTGAAATTGCTGGTTATAGTAAGGAGCAGGTATATGAAAAGTTTGGTGCTATGATAAAAGCTTTTTCTTATGGCGCTCCACCTCATGGTGGCAATGCCCCAGGAGTAGATAGGCTTTTAATGGTTTTACAGGATCTAAATTCTATTAGAGATATTTATGCTTTTCCTAAAAATGGTCAAGGGCAAGATTTAATGATGCAAAGTCCTTCTAAGCCTAGTGAAAGAGAATTAGATGAATTACATTTAAATTTTAAAAAAGATAAAGTTTAGACTATATTATATAAATTAAACAATTTATATATTATTGGATATAAAAAAAGCGATCTTTTACGGTCGCTTTTATTGAGAATTTTATCCAATCTTGTAGAATAAGTGGGCACGTTTTTTGCATCAATTTTCTTTTTAAAACTAAGTTATTATGATATAATTATAGTAAGATATAATTAAAAATATACTTATGGTTAAGAAAAAAAAGACTAATAAAAAAGATAAGATACCGTCTAAGGTAAAATCATATTTAGATAAGGCAGGTATTTCTCATAAAATTTTAGAACATAAAACTGTCTATACCGCTATTGATGCAGCTAATACTTTAAATAAGAAATTTTCTGAAATAGCTAAAAGTTTAATAGTTAAGGCGGATAAAAACTATTATTTAATATTATTACCAGCTGACTATAATTTAGATACTGAGAAGCTTAAAAAAGTTTTGAGTAAAAGTGGAAATAAGGAAATTAAGACTATAAAAATTCCTGGCGAGAAGATAGTTGATAGCGCCTTAAAGATTAAAGCTGGGGCTCTAAGTGCTTTTGGTAATTTATATAAATTACCAGTTATTATAGATAAAAAATTAGCTAAAATTAATAAGGCAATTTTTTCATCTGGTAGCTTGAATCATAGCGTAGAAATGGCTGTTGAAGATTTTGTTAAATTAGAAAATGCTGTTTTAGATAATTTTGGTATTAAGAAAAAAATAAAAATAGAAAAAATACCTCAAAAAAAAGTTAAAAAAACGGTTAAAAAAAAGACAAATACTAAGGCAATAAAAAAAGTTAAAAAAAATAAAAAATAATTTAAATATTTTTAAGCAACTTTTATGAAAAAGAATTTATTTTTAGGACTACTGATTATATCTTTTTTTGCTTTAGTTTCTGTAGCTTACTATTTTTCTAGTAATTTTTCACAACTAGTCAGTAACGATAGTTCTTATTTAAAAGTTGCTTTAGCTTCTGATAGAACGTCACTTACTTTTCAGTGGCAAAAAAATGATGATGATACTACCTACTATAAGCTCTATCATGGAGTTCGTTCTCTTATCTATGGAGAATCTATACAAACCAATTCTAATGTGTCTAGTTTGATTTTAGATATTAGTAAATTTAGCACTTTCGATCATTATTTTGTCCTTTCAGCAGTAGATTCCTATGGTAATGAAAGTGAAAAATCTCCTGAAATATATATCAATTTAGATCCTAATGCCCTGGGTTGTGGTAATGGGTTATTAGACGAGGGAGAAATTTGTGATGGGAATTATAAGTTGTGTGAAATAAATGGCTATGTTGGACAAAGACCATGCGTGAATGATTGTTTGGGTTGGGAAGTAAATTGCCAAGCAATAGGTACTTGCGGGGATGGAATTGTTAATGGTCCTGAGGTCTGCGAAGGTTCAGGTGTGGTAAATTGTAATTTTAATGGTTATTTGGGTGAAACTCAGTGTAATCCACTTACTTGTCAGTATACAGGGGCTTGTGATATTGGAAGTCAATTTTGTGGTAATGGTCAGTTGGAAGGCTGGGAAGAGTGCGATGGGACTAGCTTACCATGTGTTGTGGGTGGGTATCCCGGAGAAAAAGGTTGTGTAGATTGTTTACTTTCAGATGCTTGCGTTAAAATACCTGTTTGTGGAGATGAATACACAGACCCTTTAGAGGAATGTGATGGATTTGGTCAAGGATGTACAGTGGGTTTATATGGTGGATTTTCTTCTTGTGTTAATTGTCAGTATTCATCTTGTGATATAGGTGGTCAAGCTTGTGGAAATAATATACTTGAGGGTCAAGAGGAATGCGATGGTAATAATATAAGTTGCTATATCAGTGTGGGTAATTATTTAGGTGAAAGAGAATGCTTGGCTGATTGTTCTGACTGGGGATCTTGTCAGAGTGACCTCGAGTGTGGAGATGGGATTGTAAATGGTAATGAAGCTTGTGATAAAAATGGTCCATCTCAAGCTTGTAATGACCCTAATGGATATGAGGGCGGAGAACAATTTTGTAAGAATGACTGTTCTGGCTATGGTGCTTGTAGTTCGAATTTATCTTGTAACGATGGCACGCTTAGTAGCCCCCCTGAGCTTTGTGAAATAAATGATAATCAAATATGTGAAATAAATGGCTATAGTGGAAATCAATTATGTTCAGCTAATTGTTTAGCTTGGCAAACTTGTCAAACTACAGAGTATTGTGGAGATAGTATTAAAAATGGTTACGAAGTTTGTGATAAAAATGGTCCTAATTCAACACAGCCTTGTGATGCCACTAGCGGATATCCAGGAGGAGAACAATCCTGTTTACTTAATTGCCAAGCTTGGGGAAATTGTGAAACTGATCTTGAATGTGGTGATGGTATAATAACAACACCTATAGAAGTTTGTGATACTGCTAATCCTGATCAAGCTTGCTACACAACCATTGGTAATTATTTAGGGGCTAAGGTTTGTGAAGTTGATTGTTCCGATTGGGGAACTTGTTTAAGTGATTTAGAGTGTGGTGATGGAATTAAAAATGGTAATGAAATCTGTGATGGAGATACGGTTAGTTGTCCTTTAAATAATGGCTATATAATGGAAAAAACCTGTAAAAATAGTTGTCTAGGTTATGAAAATTGTGAGGCAACTCAATGGTGTGGCGATGGCGATAGAAATGGCCTAGAGGTTTGTGACGCTGGAGAGACGCAAACTTGTCAGACAACAATTGGTAACTATGAAGGGATACAGACTTGTAATATTGATTGTTTGGGTTGGGGAGAATGCATAACAACTGAGTCTTGTGGTGATGGTATTGTAAATGGTAATGAATTTTGTGATGTAAATAGTTATGGTAACTGTATTGCAGATAATGGAGAAAGTGGAAAAATGCCATGTTCAGAATTTTGTACAAATTATTTATCTGATATGTGTTGTCCGGAAAAGTTTACTTATGACGGTGGTCCATGGAATGAGCTATTAAATACAAGAAATGGCGCGGGATACTATAGAGGAGTGTTAATAGGTGATCAATGCTGGATGCAAGACAATTTAAATGCTGGTATAGCAAATGACCCTGTAAACAATGATGGTATTATTCAAAAGTTCTGCTATAACAATCAACCAGCTAATTGTCGTCTCTATGGTGGTTTATATTTATGGAGAGAAGCTATGCAAGGCTCTACCGTTGAGGGCATCAGAGGAGCCTGTCCAGAGGGTTGGCACGTTCCAACAGATTTGGAATTTAATATTTTAGAAAATTATACTGTTGATTATATTAATAGCCCTAACGAACAAAGTCTTTGTGATTTAACCTTTGGAAATTATAATATAAGATGTGGTGATTTAAATAATAATAATTCATTTTTACTTAAAGGAGCTGGTATTTCTCTAAGAGATGAGAGCGCTGGTGGGGATAATTTGTTAAAATTTAATTTGTTACTAGGTGGTGAACATATATACGGTAGCTTTAGAAGACTCAATGAAACTACTACTTTATTCACATCATACTCTGTTCGTAATTTTAGAAATTTTAGAAATAATGATATAAATAGAAATAGATATATATCTAGAATTTTTAATAACTCTTATACAGCCAGGAGTTTACGTTGTATAATGGATGAATAATGGTTAATATAATAATAATCAATGTATTAAAATTTAATTAGCATCATGGAAATTAAATTAGAAAAATTTCAAGGTCCTTTAGCTTTACTTCTTAAGCTTATAGAAAAAGAGGAATTAGATATTACAGAAATTGGCTTAGCCTCTATTTGTGATAAATATATTTATTATATAGAAAATAATAAGCAGATAAAGACAGAGGAGATGGCTGATTTTTTGTATATAGCTGCTAAATTACTCTACATTAAGTCCAAGGCTCTTTTACCATATTTATATAACGAAGAAGAAGAAACTGAAATAGATGACCTTAAGTTACAGTTGAGAATGTATAAAGAGTTTGTGAAAGCAACTGAGAATATTAAAGAGATGACATCGGGTAAAAGTTTTTTGTATGTAAAAAATATTAGCCAGAAACAAATTAAAAGACAGTTTTTATCTAAGATTAATTTCTTAGCTCCTACTAATTTAGATAAAAGTACCTTAAAAGATATTTTTGTTAATTTTTTAAATAGTATTAGACCTAAAATAGATAAGTTGAAAGAAGAAAAAATTAAGAGAGTTATTACTATTGAGGAGAGAATTGATTATATAAAAAATTTATTAAATAAAAAACAGCAATATAATTTTAATAAACTTATCTCAAGTAGTTCTGATAAAACAGAGATAATTATTAACTTTTTAGCTATATTAGAGTTAGCCAAACAAAGACAACTAGTTTTTAGACAAAGCACTCTATTTGGTGATATTTCTATATTTAAAAATTAAAAATTATGAGTTTAAAAGCACAAATCGAATCTTTATTATTTATTTCTTCTAAGCCTTTGACTGTATCTGATTTATCTAAGTTTTTAAAGACTGACAAAAAAGAGCTTGAAAAAGTTTTGTTAGATTTACAATCTGATTATCACGAGTCAGAGTCAGGACTACAACTTATTTCTAATAATAATAAATATCAATTAACTACCTCGTCAGTGAATTCAGATCTAGTTCGCGATTTTTTACAACAAGAAATTAGTAGTGAACTTAGTCAACCAAGTCTTGAGACTCTAACTATCATTGCCTACAGGGGTCCTATCTCTAAGACAGACTTAGAGAGAATTAGAGGAGTGAATTGTAGTTTAATTTTAAGAAATCTACTTATAAGGGGTCTAATTGAAGAGCAAAAAAGCCACTCTGAACAAAAAATATATAATGTTACTTTAGATTTTTTGAGATATTTAGGCGTAGAAGATTTAAAACAATTACCTAATTATGACCAGTTAAATAAAGATCAGACTATCTCGGATTATTTAGACGGTTCTTTATCAGTAAAAGAAAATGAGAATAAATTAGAGGAAGTTTAACTGTTTATTTTATGGTTTTAGTATTTATTTCCAAAATTTTAGTTATTGCTTTACTTAATTTATCTATAATTTTTGGTTCTTTTTTTAGTTTAAAGCCAATTTTAAATAATAAATTTTTTTTAAATAATAAAAATATTGTTAGTTTATCATCTAGTCCCCTCACAGCCAACTATCTATATAGGGTAAATGAGCCCGAAACGAAAAGTCTCAGATATGCTAGTATAGAAACTAATAATAATTTATTTTTAAATGAGAAAAATAGTTTTGAAATTCAGCCTATAGCTAGTATAACGAAATTAATGACAGCTCTAGTTGTTTTAGACCTCAAGCCTAACTGGGAAAAAATTTATGAAATTGAAAGAAGTGATCGGCGAGAAGGGGGAAGAATTTATCTTTATTTAGGCGATAAAGTTAAGATAAAAGATTTATTTTCTTTAAGTTTAGTTGGATCAGCTAATACAGCTACAGCTGCCTTAGTTAGCTCTTTAAATTTAAGTGAAGAAGAATTCGTGAAGCTCATGAATGATAAAGCTAAAGATTTAGGACTAACTAATACCAGCTTTAAAGATCCGGTTGGGTTGTCTGTAGAAAATTTATCTAATGCCCGAGAAGTTACTCTATTAGCTAAGTCAGCTTTAAGTAAGGTAGAGATAAGTGAAACGCTTAAAATGGATAAAATAATTTTTACCACTTTACAAGGACAAAAAAGGGAAGTTGATTCCACTGACATTTTGTTAAACGAAGATTTTACTAGTGAATTAGAGTTTTTAGGCGGAAAAACTGGTTATATACCCGAAGCTGGCTATTGTTTTGTAGCTAAATTTAAACAACAAGATAAAGGTGAAATCATTGTTTCGGTTTTAAACTCAGAAAATAAATCATCTCGTTTTCAAGATGCACTTAATTTGGCTAATTATATTTATCATATAAAGTAAGATATATATAATATTAATCATTAAAGCTTGTTTTTTTCTCAAAAATACAATAGAATAAGATTTAGGCTCTTTAAATTAATGCCTTTTTTTAGAAGAAAAAAGTGGTTTAGGTTATCTTTGAAGTATGTTATCTCAGGTGCCAGTGCAACGCTTGTTCACATGTTAGCAATTTTTATTTTTTATGATCTTTTTTCTTGGCCTATATTTATTTCCACTAGCCTAGCCTTTGCCTTAGCTTTTTCATTAAGCTTTAGTTTGCAAAAATTTTGGACATTTAGGAATTATCAAAAAAAATATTTATCGCAAATTTCAGCTTACTTTGTACTTAATTTGGGTAATTTTTTCATCAATGGCTTTCTTATGGTATTTTTAGTCGATTCTTTAAATATTTATTATTTATTAGCCCAAGCACTGGTTTCATTTATCGTTGGTCTAAACAGTTTTTTTATATACAAGTTTTATATTTTTAAAGTTAAATAAATCCTATGAATTTAGAGGTATCAAAACAAAAAGTAAATATTAATACAGATAAATTCCTAAGATCTTTAGCTTGGGCACAAATTTTTGATAGGAAGCGACAAGTGCTAAGTTATGCTAAAAGACTGGGTCCTGATTTTTATCCACGTTTACATTTGTATGTTGATGAAAATGAAAATAACTATATTTTTAATCTTCATTTAGATCAAAAAAAAGCTAGCTATCAAGGTCATAGTGCTCATAGTGGTGAGTATAATTCAGATTTAGTAGCTAGAGAGCTTGATGTTATTAAACAAGCTTTAATTAGCAAAACTGGAAATAATAGACGGGGTGATAATAAGGAAATGTTATCTGAAGAAAAAATAAATGATGATATGAATTTAATTGGAAAAGGTGATGCTGGAGAAGATGCAAAAAGGTTAAATTTAAAGAAAAATAAAAAGAAGTCTTGGTTAAACAAAATTTTTAAAATATGAGTCAAGCTGAAGATATAAAAAATAGACTAGATATAGTTGATATAATTAGAGATTATATTCCACTAAAAGCTTCTGGGGCTAATTTTAAGGCCAACTGTCCTTTTCATAGCGAGAAAAGCCCGTCTTTTATGGTTTCACCGGAAAAGCAAATTTACCATTGCTTCGGTTGTGGTAAAGGCGGAGATGCGATCGGTTTTATAATGGAGATAGAAAATATTGATTTTTTAGATGCTTTGAGAATTTTGGCGCCCAAAGCAGGTATAACCTTGAAAGAGTTTAAAAAACAAGATAGCTCTAAAAGATCTAGGTTACTTGATATTATGAATTTAGCTAGTCGCTACTTTGTAAAATCTTTAAATAGCACTAAATCAGGGGATAAGATGAGTAGATATTTACTAGAGAGAGGGTTAGACCAGTCAAATCTTGAATATTGGCACGTAGGCTATAGTCAAAATAGTTGGGATGATCTATTGCTTTTTCTTTTAAAAAATTCTTATAGTGAAAAAGAAATCCTTAGTGCGGGTCTTATAAGCAGTAAACAATCAGGTAATGGTTACTACAATCGTTTTCGTGACAGGATAATGTTTCCTATTTTTGATATAAATTCTAATGTTATTGCTTTTACAGGTAGGGTAAATCCATACGATACAGAGGCCTCAGAAAAAGGTGGTAAGTATATAAATAGTCCGGAGACAGAATTATTTCAAAAAGGTAAGGTTCTCTATGGTTTAGATAAGGCAAAGCTAGAAATTAGAAAGGAAAATTTAGCTATTGTAGTTGAGGGGCAAACTGATGTTATTTTAGCTAGTCAAGCAGGGTTTAAAAATGTAGTCGCTTCTTCAGGTACTGCTTTAACTAAAGATCAACTACTTTTGCTTAAACGCTATAGTGAAAACATTGCCTTATGTTTTGATATGGATAGTGCTGGGCAAATGGCAGCTGATAGGGGAATTATAGAGGCTTTAGCTTTAGAGATGAATGTTAGAGTAATTGTTTTACCTCAAGGAAAAGATCCGGCTGAACTAATAGTTACAAAAAAAGAATTATTTTTTCAAGCAGTTAAAGAAGCTAAATCAATGATGGATTATTATATAAATAAAGTTCTATTAGATTACGATATTTCTAAGATTGAAGAAAAACGTCAAGCAACAACTAAAATAATAAATATGATTTCTAAAATTGAAAATAAAGTGGAGAAAGATTACTGGCTTAAACAAGTAGCTAGTAAATTAGATGTGTCATATTCAATATTACGTGAAATGATTTCTAAAAATAAATCAAAAAATTATTTTTCAACTGATAGTAATAATAAATCTATTAATATTAAGGAGGTTAGGCAACTTAGTCGAGAAGAGAAGCTCTCTAATTTATGCTTAGCTTTAATGCTTAAATTTAAAGATATTATTTCTTACGCTACGTCAGAGTTAGATACAGTGTTTATTAGCAATGATTTAAATAAAGAGTTTTACAAGCAGTTAATTATCTACTATAATAAAGATAATAGTTTAAATTTTCAAAATTTTAGTAACTCTTTAGAGTTGATAGATCCTAGTCTACTTAGCAAGGTTAGAGAGTTAGTTCTTATTGGTGAAAAAGAATTCTATAGTTTGCAATTTTCTGAAGCTAAGGCAGAGCTTATTAGTTTAATTGATGAGTTAAAAAAAATTAATAAATATATATTAAGAAAAAATCTGGAAAGAGAAATAGCTCACTTAGAACAAGGTGGTAATTTGGAAGAGGCAGATAAGTTACTAAAAAAACTGCAACAGCTAAGTTCCTAGTTGTGGTAGTTTAATTTTTTATATAATTATGACAAAGATAAATAAAAAAACTGCTAAAGCTAAAATAAATAAAAAGCTTAGTAAAAATATAAAAACTAATAAAGTGACTAAAGTAAAAAACATTACTAAGAAAACTAAGTTAAAGACGCTTAATAGGAAAAAAGTTCTAAAAACTGTAAGTGAAGCTAAGGTAAAAAAAGTTCTAAAAACTAAAAAAGAAATAGTTAAACCTAGTGATGAGCAGAGACTAAAAGTTATTAGCAAGGGAAAGTCTAGGGGATTTATCACAGAGACTGAATTACTTTATTTATTTCCTGAAATTGAAGAGTATGTTTATGATTATGAAATTTTTTTAGGTGAGTTGCAGGAAAATGGTATTAGAGTTATTGAAGATGCTGGCAATATTTTACGAACTGAAGCCAGGGAAGAGGGTAAGGATGGTTTATTAGCAATTGTAGATTTATCAAAACTATCTGAAGATTCTATTCAAATGTATTTAAAAGAGATTGGTAAAGTAGCTTTACTCTCAGGAGCGAGGGAAGTAGAGTTAGCTAAGCGTAAGGAAAAGGGTGATAGAGAGGCGGAAAAGGAGCTTATTGAGGCTAATTTAAGATTGGTGGTATCTATTGCTAAAAAGTTTGCTGGAGCTAAAGGACTAAGTCTTTTAGATTTAATTCAAGAAGGAAATATTGGACTTTTTAGGGCAGTAGAAAAGTTTGAGTATCGTAAAGGTTATAAGTTTTCTACTTATGCTACTTGGTGGGTCAGGCAAGCTATAACTAGAGCTTTGGCTGATCAATCTAGAACTATTCGTATTCCTGTTCATATGGTAGAGACTATTAATAAATTTCAACAGGTACAAAGAACTTTAATTCAAGAATTAGGCAGAGAACCACTACCGGAGGAAGTATCAGCAGAAATGAATGAGACTTTAGATAAAGTTAGATATATTATTAAAATTTCTCAAGACACTATTTCACTAGAGACTACAATTGGCGATGATGAAGAAGATTCTACTTTGGAAGACTTTATTGAAGATATTAAAAATGTTGCCCCAGATAGAGCCGCTGCCCTACAACTACTACGTGATTACGTTAGAGAGATAATTATAAACCTCTCACCTAGAGAACAAAAAATATTAGAGATGAGATTTGGTTTAGTTGATGGTGTTGCTCATACTTTAGAAGAGGTGGGACAAGAGTTTGATGTTACTAGAGAGAGAATTAGACAAATTGAGGCTAAGAGTTTAGAAAAAATTAGAAAATTTAAAGATCTAGATAAATTAAAAGATTATTAGGATTTAAATAATGTTTAAAAGTACTTACAAATTAATAGTTATTTTTTTTATTATTTTTTTAATTTTTCCAATTACTACCCTGGCTTGGACTTGGCAAGATATCTTTGTTTCTGAGAAAAATAATGATTTATTTTGCGGTAATTATTTAAGCTCTCAACAAAAAGATGTGGTAGAAAGCAAATATGATAGTTGGAGTGATGCTATTAACGAAAATGATTTAGATATAGTATTAAGAGATGAGGTGAATTTTAAGTTAAATGAAGAGGAGGCTAATTACATGTTAAGTTATCATGTAGAAAATTGTCATGATCCTTATTTTTCCAGTGCTAAATTTGATTTTAAGAAAGATTTTATTAGACTAGAAGGTTATCTTTTAAAACCTTTAAATGGGAGTTTTAGTTTAGATTTTATTGTTTATGAGAAGGATAATGGTTTAGAGTTAGAAGTATTGAAGACAAAATATAGAAATGTAACAGTTCCAAATTTTTTAATAAATAAAGTTATAAGTAAGTCTTTTAAACCCTTTACTGCTACTATAGATAACTATATGAGTTCTCAAGGTAACGAAGTAAGTAAATTGAGTTTCCACTTAGATGAGGACTCGCTTAGCTTGCATATAAGATAATTAGCTGTCTTGACACTGTTTCTTTATTAATTTATTATGTAATTATACTTAAATAAGTATTTAATTTTCCCGGGTGGCGCAGCGGTAGCGCAACTGGCTGTTAACCAGTGGGTCGTCGGTTCGAATCCGACCCCGGGAGCATATTGACAAAAGTATACCAATAGGGTATGCTTTTTTAATACTTAAAATTAGTATTCACGAACCTTTTAAAAATATAGAGATGAAAAAATCAGCGAACGTTTTAATTATGGCTATTGTGGCCTTGTGTTTTTCCTGTTCCAATACTCAGTATAAGGAGTATAATTTTCAAATTGAGAATCACGCTTCTTTTGAAAGCATTATTTCAAGTTTTAATAATAACCTGGAGGAAGATTTGTTTCCTTACAAAGAAAGAAGTGGAGAAATAGAAACGGCTATCTTATTTGATGTTAGACGTGACTATAGTAATGGAGATGTTTATTACTATACATTTGACGAAATATTAAAAGAGATGAGGGATAATAATTGTCGTTCAGCCGACTTAAAAGAATTGATGTTTTTCTATAAAAAGTATTCGCAGAGAGATATAACGCTGTTTATTTTTGGTGACAGAACTAAAAGGGTGTCTGAACCTAGTTTTGGTTTTCCTGTAGCTGAATTTAAAGATAACAAATTAACGATGTATCATGGTTATGATTGCTATGAATGCGACTGTAAATTCTTAGGCATTAAGGAATAACAATTTACGGTTATCATTGTCGTAAATGGGAATTATAAAGGACTCAGTTTTAAACAATTAATTTTGAGTCTTTTTTATTTACATAAAGCAACTTTGGTTCGAACATCGTCCGTCCCCCCGAGCATCGAAAAATATGGCTTATTTTAGTCATATTTTTTATTATATAAAATGTAAATTCTAGTAAGGTTTTAAAATAACATTTTTTATAATATACTTTTAATATAATAATTATAAATAAAATATGAAAAATAATTGGGTAAGAATGACTCTAATAATATTTTCTTTGTTATTTATTCTTTTTGCTTTATTTTTTTTAATTCCTCCGACGTGTGAGAATGATTTTAAGATATATCCAGAAAAAGGATATTGTGAGTTCAACCTGAAAACCTGCGAGGGTTTATTTGGTTGTAAAGAATATAAGAATGTGCAAGTCCCGTGTGGAAGTGTGTCTACCTTGTGCGGCGGAAAAGTGTTTTGTGATTGTGGTGATGATAAAGAGCTATTGGATTACTCTGCTTACGACATTAATGTTTTAAATAAAAAATCTATTGTCTGGCTTGACTATGAAAGCAAAGAATATGGCTTTGTTTTTCGTTATCCGTCTTTATCAATTGATAATGGATTGTGGGGTTATTCGCCAGAAGACTTGTCTGCTGTTAATGTTTTACTTCCCAATCAAATATTGAATAAAGAAAATAATTTTTATCTTCATCAAAAATACAAAACATCACATGATTGGCAAATAGGAGAGTTTGTCAAAACAGAAAATTGTTTCGTGCCAGAATATGATAATACTCACACATATCCATTGTCTTGGCATATTGTAATTTTAAATGCTAATGATGAGGATAGTTTGGATAAAGTTATAAAACGAAAGCTAGGCCCAGGCTGTAGTTATAAAACAAAAATACCAACTAAATTCAGTGGCAATTATAGGGTTGAGATAAATGGTGACGGTAAAGATTTAGGTTCTACCGCTTGCCCAGTAAACTATACAAATTATATAATATATAGTCCTAACCAAGGCGAGGTCGCTTTTTGGAGCACCGGGCAAGAATGTCAAATTGGCTTAAATTTTTCTAACTGTTTTGACCAAGAAATAGCTGATTCTTTTCATTTTATAGACTAAATCTAAATAAGATTAATCATAATATTGGTTCTAACATCGTCCACGACCCCGAGCACATTTTAAATAGCCCTATTTTAGGGGCTATTTTTGATAGGGAGTTTATCCCTTTGGAGAGGTATGATATAATTTAAATGTAAAATAGTATATAAATTTATGTCTACCAATAAGCTGCTAGCCACGCTTTTCTTATTAAGTTCTCTTGATGGTAAAATATCAACTGGAGATATTGATTCTAGAGACACTGATAAAGACTATCATAAGATAGGGGGAATTAAGGATGGATTACAACAATATTATGATCTTGAGCAAAAAACGGATTTAGTTTCTTTAAATACGGGCAGGGTAATGGCAAAGATTGGAGTAAATACTAGAAAAAATGAGCCTAAGAAGATGATTGTTGATTTTGTAATTATTGATAGTAAACCGCACTTAAATACTAAAGGGTTAATTTATTTAACAAAATGGGTCAAGACCTTGTACTTGGTTACTAATAATAAGAATCATCCTGCTTTTAAATTAAAGAAAACTATAAATAATCTAGAAATAATTTATTATCCAAAGAAAATTAATTTTGAAGATTTATTTGTTAAATTAAACAAAGAATATAAGATAAAGCGGATGACTATTCAATCGGGAGGAACCTTGAACGCCGAGCTTTTAAGAAAAAAGTTGATTGACAGAATCTCTGTTGTTGTCGCTCCATGTTTGGTTGGCGGAAAAAGCACTCCGACACTTATAGATGGCAAATGCATTAGAAAAGAACAAGAACTTTTGAGTATTAAAGCTTTAAAATTAAAAGAATGTAAGGTTTTAAAGAATTCCTATATTCATTTAATGTATAGCGTAATTAAAGATACTACAATAGATTGATAACCGTTCTAATTATATCTCAAACACCGAGCTTAAATTTTATTATTTAAGTAAATAAAATTTCAATTTCCTAAAACCTTTATAATTAAAGACTTTTCTTTGCTCAACCTAGTTCTAACAAAACACCGCTTGGATTGACCATCAAATTCTTACCTAATATTAGCACCACTAGTTCGAACTTTGTCTACGACCCCGCTTAAATTCTATTCCAAAGCTTAATCAACTATTTTGGTTAAACACTTCGTTTGGGGTTAAATAACCATGTCTTTTTCTCGGGCGTGAGTTGATGAGGCCGCAGGCTTCATCTATCTCTTCCTGAGT
>Ga0307991_1001154_pt1 | contig 18798 bp, 16 predicted proteins | sample EllFjometagen131_FD_203146 | JGI IMG/M metagenome (GOLD analysis project Ga0307991, IMG submission 203146) | Marine microbial communities from Ellis Fjord, Antarctic Ocean - #131 | ecosystem: Environmental > Aquatic > Marine > Unclassified | place: Southern Ocean | collected 2014-10-08 | reverse complement strand
TTGAATTTGTTTTTACTCCAAAACATGGAAGCTGGCTTAATATGGCTGAAATAGAATTTCATGTGTTAAATGGTCAATGTTTAAACAGGTATATCTCAACTAAAGAAAAAGTTGAAAAAGAAGTTAACGCATGGCAATCACACAGAAATAATAAAAACAGTAAAATAAATTGGCAATTTACTTGTAATGATGCTCGAATAAAATTAAAAAGACTTTATCCGTCATTTCAAGATTAACATAACACTAGCTTATAATCAATCAATATATTTTTGAGCGTTCACCCCGCGCACAAAACAGGAAGTTGTTTTGTAATTACTTATCTGCAATTTACTACAAAAGTCAATTAATCCGTAAATATGACACACTAATTAACTTAAGTTGCTGTTCAAAACATCATTGGGATGACCGTTGTTATAATCGGTCTGTTTTTGTCGCAGTTGAATCGAAAACACCGAAAACCTAATACATCTTTCCTGGCAGGCAAGACAGCCTGATAAGATATTACCGCTATTCGACTACTATTTTACCACTGTTTACTATTGCCCCTTTATATCGAACTATAATAATATACATACCTTCAGGAAGATGACCTAACTGTAATTCATCTTCCGTGTCAATACTCTCTGAAACTACTAATTCGCCATAAAGATTAAAAAGTTGTACTTCAACAGAACTCAGGGTTCTTATATGAAGAATATCCCGAACAGGATTTGGATAATATTTGAATTGTGATACATGGATATCCTCTACTGCTACTCCATTACAATAGAAGTCCTCAAGGTTGGCTATATAGTGTTCTATCATGAAATCAAGAAAAATATCGGCCAGGTCCCGGGCAAATAATAATCTATTCGACTCATCAAACCTCACTTCCCTGTTACATTCCATCTGTATTGCATCAATAGTTCCATTGTCTCTGGAGCCATGCCTGTATGTATTATAACCCCCACTGAAAAAATCACCCGAAGGTGATTCATCATACATACTTGGAACTGCAGTATATCCCTGATCTTCAATCATAGTGCCAAGACTGGTTGATCCTCTGAGCAGATCTGCAAATGTGAGAATATTCAGATTAGTACTTATTAAGTTTCGGATACTGCTTTTATTTTCGTAAGTCTCAGTATTTAGGATAACATCTGAAAGTGCTAATTCTGATCCGGTTATCAGGTATCCAAGTTCAATCCTTTCCCCATGGCTGCTCTGGCCATGAAGATCAATAAAAAGGCCTTTCTCATATTTTCTATCAACAGCTACTTTTGCACTATCAATAAATTCATGATACTCCAACCAGGCGATTTCAGCCTCAGGGTCTCCACATGTTGCTTCTGCCACATCCCTATTCGCATCAAGCTTAATCCTTTTTAGGTGATTAAAGATTATATGTGGATAACACCCAGTAATATTAAATATTTCATCTGATATCTCTTCAGCCAGTTCTATTGTATATGAGTCTGTTACGGTTGTGCCGCATGTCCTGTCGGGTATCTCGGCGGGAGTCTCATAACCACCATGGGGAACAGAGATAACAACCGGTAATGAACCGCACAGATATTCTATATAGTTGTTTCTTCCGAAATATGAATTTCCTTCAACATATGATTGGGAAAGCGCATGCTCCGGATGAATTAGCAGAGTTGCAACTAACAATGCAGATACCAATATAGTTTTCATGTGCATATGCTTCTGAATTATTTTTTCTTCATCTTAGAATATAATAATCTTCTGTTCATCTTCAGATAATTAGCTGTTTTGGTTTGATTGTTATCATTTATTTCAAGGGCTTCTTCGATTAATTTTCTTTCAAGGAGGTTGATAGTTTCCCTGAACGACAGACCCTTTTCGATATATGATAGAAGGGACATTTCTTCTTTTCTGCCAGCAGTTTGCATCGGGAGCCTACTTATAGTAAGGACTGCATCGTTTGTTGTTACAACAGCACTATGTATTGTATTCTCAAGTTCCCGGATATTTCCAGGCCAGTCGTACTGACAAAGTATTCTGTATGTGCCTTCTGAAGGAACCATTTTTTTGTCAAGGCTGTATTTCGATAAGAAATGGTCGAGAAGTAAATTAAGATCATCTATTCTCTCCCTTAATGGTGGTACATTAATTCGAACCACACTAAGCCTGTAATAAAGGTCTTCCCTGAAATTACTATTTGCTTTCCCGGGGTCCAGATCCCGGTTGGTAGACGAGATTACTCTTATATCTACCTTAATTGGTTTAACTCCTCCAACCCTGAAAAATATCTGGTTTTGAAGAATTCTAAGTAACCTTATCTGCAACGGCTGAGGCATACTATTTATCTCGTCGAGATAAACTGTTCCGCCATCTGCAATTTCAAACAGTCCTTTACGCTGTGTGTCGGCGCCTGTAAAAGAACCCTTTTCGTGTCCGAATATTTCACTTTCAAGGAGTGATTCAGATAAGGCCCCACAATTAATTTTCACATATGGTTTATCGACTCTGAGTGAATGTCTTTGAATGGCATCAGCTATCAGCTCCTTTCCGGTTCCACTCTCGCCATTAATAAGTACGGTTGCGTCTGTTGGAGCAATACGACCTATCAGTTTGAAGATATCCTGCATTTTGGCGTTTCTTCCAATAATTGTGTTGGGAGGGCTCACGCTCCTGGATTCGCTCACAATTGAACGGAGATTTTCAACTTCGCTTAGCAGGTTCTTATATGCACATGCTTTCTCGACTATAAGCACAAACTCATCCAGTTCGAAAGGTTTTTCCATATAGTCGAAAGCTCCAAGCTTTATTGCCTTCATCGCACGCTCGCTGGTTCCATATGCTGTAAATACAATTACCGGCACATCAGCATTAATAGCTTTCATCTCCTGTAACACTTCAAGACCACTCTTCCTGGGTAGGTTAATATCGAGTATCACAAACTCAGGCTTTTCCTTTTGAAAAACATCTAATGCATCAATCCCATTGTCAGCTTCAATTATTTTGTATCCTAACGAAAGAAGTATATCAGAGATATTTTTACGCATTGATTTTTCATCATCAACAACAAGTATTTTATTCATAGAATTAACTTCCATATTATGGTTGAGTTAAGGGTAATTTAATTATACATTTTACACCCTGCGGGTCATTATTTATAAGAATTATCTCGCCCTTATGTGCTTTTATAATCTGGTCAGAGATAGCTAGCCCAAGACCTACCCCGGACTCTTTTAGAGTAAAGAAAGGTACGAAAATATCGTCTAAGGATTCTTCCGGAATACCTGTACCCGAATCTGATATTTCAATAGCCACCTTTTTTCCGTCAGGGTCAATATCCGAAATCACCCTAATTACTCCTCCTCCGGGCATCGACTCGTATGAATTTTTTAATATATTAATAAGTACCTGCTCTATTGAATTCTCATCGATATTTATAAGAGGTATTTGTGCGTTTAGCCTTTTTTTAACAGATACCTTACTACCTTCATTCTCATAATCCAGGAATCTGAGAACATCTTCAATTAGGGAATTAATATCTGCCTCCTTAATGTTCTTTTCTATTGGACGAGAGAATATCAGCAGTCGGTTAACCAATGATGAAAGTCTGTTTGTTTCATCGATAACCATATGCATAGATTCAGACGATATAAGTTCTTCAACCTCGGGATGATTTTCGACCTCCTTCTGCCACATCTGAATTCTAGTTTTGATTATTGCCAGGGGGGTTTTTACCTCATGAGCAACACCGGCAATTACTCTTCCCAATGAGGCCATTTTTTCTTTCTGAATAAGTTTTTTTTTAAGTATTTGTTTTTGCCTGTTCTCCATGTTAATGGTATCCAGCATTTTATTAACACTCATTGATATATAGGTAAAAATGCCCCATCTCTTTTTAAGTCTTACAGATGGATCACTACCAACTCTTTGCAGTTCATTTCTGATACCTCTGATCGCACTGGCCCACACTGTTGAAATAATTGTGACAATGAAAAAACCTGCAATAGCAAAAATGGCAATTACATAAACAACCTTTTTTAGCCTGATAACAGGTAAATCATCCTGAATATGAATTCTTGCCCAGACGGACCCAACTACTCTTTTATTATAATATATTGGCCTGGTAGCCAAGGGAAATGTTGCAGCATTAAAAGAATGAAGGTCGATAATGAGCGAGTCGCCCTTTGCTGACCTCAGTGCCTGATCTCGGATTATATTATACGACCTTGGAGGCGGGCCGTAAACAGGTATAGGGGGAGATGATGTCGGGAATGCATAACCGAAAAATTCATCCTGTGCAATAAGATAATAGCCGGCTTCCAGACCATCCTTTACTTTCATTTGCTCATGCGAAATTCTTTTAAGTCTTTCATCAAGCATACGTCTCTCAAAAGATGAAAGATCAGCCTTTTCGAGAACTCCTCTATCGCCTAACTCTTCGATTTCCTCAATTCCTGTGTTATATAGTATGTCAAGAAATGTTACACATACCTGTTGGCTTTCCCTTACAAGTCTGTCTTCCCACCTTGAAAGTGATGCATAGATAATAATGGTAATAATAACAAATATAACTGTAAAAATTACAGGGTAGAAGACCGCCGATTTATATGACCTGGTAATTCTCATTTCGCTGTTAAAGTAATTGTGCTATTTAGAAAAAACAAAATATTATTAACTATTTATTTATAGGATCGAGAAAACATTTAGTATTTTAAAAAAGATTTGGGATAATCTTATAATTGTTCAACGCTGAAACAAGTCCATCAGAACTATCTTCAAATATTTTGACCATTGAGCCTACATTAACAAGCTCTACTTTTGATACAACCAGGAAAGCAATATTTGTATTGGAGAACCTGTTTATGTTATTTTTTGTAATAAGAATATCCCCCATGATATTATTGGGGTTTAGTATTTCGCCCGGAGGATAACCCGACTCAACAAGAGCTTTTCTCCACAGTTGTTCTGAATAACCAAAGTGGCTGCAGTTAAGACTGATGTTAACCACAGCATCCTTATGAGAAATCTCTGCCAGTGCTTCATTCATATAAAAAGAAATAAGCATCTCTGTCTCTTCTCCCATTGGATCTTGTTCAATATAAGATTGGAGTTGTGGGCATGATTTTGTGATAATTCTACTTTCGTTAATATTCTCCTTAAGAAGAGCCTCCTTATGAGCTTGCTCGTCAATTGTCGTTTCAGTTCCAAAGATTATTACATCAGAATCGTTATTTTCGATTAAGCTTTCAAGGATTAATTCAACCCCTGGTTCAATGATTCCTATTACTGGGGGTTTTTTTTGATGCACAAACGGGGTATCTGGAATTAGTACTGAAAGGGTATTGCATGCTACAAAGATCAGGTCAGGCTTATATCCCTCTTTTATACCTTTAAGAGCCTTATTAAAAACCTCTATTTTTACCTCTCTCGTTTGTAGTGCATTATATCCGGAACCTTTATCAAACAGTGCATTTACAAAGATCAGTTCAACATTCTTAAAACTCCCAGAGTTGCTGATTTTATCGGCAATATCGCTCATCACAGACAGACCGCCTATCCCTGAGTCAGTTACAACAATTCTAATATTTCTTTTACTCACTATTTTTTGTAGCTCGGTCTTACCCGAATGACCATATTCTATGCCCGTAAAAGAAGATAGAAATAAAGAGATCAATAATAGAAGAAAAGGTTTTTTTTTCATATTGTAAATTACCGGTATAAAAAGAACCGGGGGTTATGTCCTCCCTGTAAACGGAAGGACACCATCCCCGGTTTGATTTCAATTATCTAACCATATAAACCTTAACTTAGCTTAATCAAATATCCAGAGAGCTTCAGTAAGAGAAGCTATTGAAGGAACATTAGCTGAATTATATGATATCTCAGATTGTGGATATGGGAACCTTTGTGGAATTGCCCCAGCTCCTGCTACGGGTACAAGTACCGGATATCCTGTTCTCCTGAAATCATCATAAGGTACAACTGTTGAATACATCGCAATATACTTCTGACCTATAATTTTTTCGAGGGTAATTGTTGTTCCATCCTCAATAGCAATATTGGCCGTCAGCCATGCTGCATTACCTGCGCCACCTCCTGTTACATAATCCAAAGATGCAGCAACAGCTACTTTGTATGCAGTGGCAGCAGCATCGTTATCAGGAACAGCCTGCTGCAGGTAGCATTCAGCCTCAATAAACTTCATCTCAGCATAAGAACTGAATAGAACAGGTGCCTCCGGCGTATCGTTATAATCCCCCAGGTCAGAAACATCATCATCTTCAGATCCTGGAATACTACCTACGTAAATTCCTCCTTGCAAATCGGCAAAGAAAGGCAATCTTGGGTCGTTTACACCATTCAGCATATCTATAAAAGTTGATGCCATAGCAATATCGGCTCCCCATGCAGAAAGAGTGTTATACTGGAAAATCGGATTTGCTTCATTATCTTCAGTACCAAAATCTATCTTGAAATTTTCACCTGGTGCAAATGAGTTGGCAAGGTATCCTAGTGCATCAGTATAGTTTCCCTGGTAGAGCGCATATCTTGCTCTTAGAGCATAAGCTGCTTTTATCCAGTCGTCTGTATCACCATCATAAATAAGGTCGCCTTCGATATCAAAAACATTCTCTGAAGCTCCCAGATCAGTTATTGCCTCGCTCAGCAGAATATTAATAGCAGCATAAATGTTCTGTTGAGAATCATATGCAGGGGTAAGAACACCCTCGCTGCCCAGAAATGCCTCGCTATACGGAATATCTCCAAACAGGTTAGTCATTGTTCCTAAACTCATTGCCAGGCAAACCTTAGCGGCTCCACTGTAGTGAGGAGACTCCAACTCAGCAGCCATGTCAATTACCTTAACTGCATCCATCATTCCCATGTAGTACATCCTTCTCCAGAGGTCGTCAACATCTGTAGAAGCAAGAACATAGTTTGCTTCAGAATTTGAGTTCCTGGCCACTCCGTTAATTTGCTGAAGAAGAATTGCTGTAGTTTTTACAGTCCGGTTACCACCAATGTGGTAGGCAAGCGAGAGCTCCATAGAAGGCATTAGAAGATCCATCGGCACCTCGGAGGGCACATCCGGATCTATATTAAGATCGGTGTCGATCCATTTTTCGCACCCCGAAAATATCAGGATGGACATTAACAACGTCAGAATTGTATATTTAATATTTTTTTTCATTTTCTTAAGTTTTTAAGTTCAATGCAATTGCTTAGAATGACAGTTTAATACCAAACATATACGATTTTGATCCAGGGCTTGCAAAATAGTCGAATCCCTGACCGTTAGATGCTCCATATACACTTACTTCAGGATCACCTCCCTCGTAAGGGGATAAGATTACCAGGTTGTTTCCCGTGGCATAGATTTCAAGACTTGAAAGGCCCAACTTCTTCACTAAATCATTACTAAAAGTATATGACAGTGTTATCTCTCTCAGCTTAACCCAGCTTGCATCTTCTACTGCCTGTGCACCGGCTCCACCTGAACTAAATCCGTTCTCTCCTCTGTACCAGTCCTGATCCTTTATCACCTCCATAGTATTCTCCACACCTGAACTAACAACATTACCGTCACCATCCAGATGACCAAACACTCCTTCAAATACAGTTGGTGTTGTTCTGTCAAGTGTTTCCTCGGTAAGTCCGTGATAATTAAGTCTGAATCGTGTTCCATTATTTACATATCCACCCTGCTTAATATCCACCAGTGTTACAAGACTTAATCCCTTGAATGAAAATGTGTTGTAAAAGTTCATTGTCCAGTCAGGACTTACTTTACCAAGGGCAACTGTTTTCGTCTTATCAGTCCAGGGAAATCCATCGGGATGGCTATCTTCAGGATCATCATTTATCAACAGATTGCCATCGGCATCCTTATAAAAGTCAAACCCAAAAATTGTAGGATAATCAAATCCTACGGCAGCATTGATCTGAGCTTTAGTATCACCATTCAATGTAACAAACTCAACATCCTGAGCTAACCCGGTTACAGGGTTTTTCATTTTTGTAAAGTTTGTAGTAAACTCCCATACAAAATCACCTAACTTTAGTGGTATTGCATTGAAACTGAGCTCAATCCCCTTGCTCTCCATTGTAGCTGCATTCATATAGGCAGATGAGAATCCGGTAGGACCTGCGATGGGTACAGAGAGAAGCAGATCACTGTTCTCATTAAAGAAGTAGGATGCATCCAGTCCGATCCTGTTCATAAAGAATTTCAATTCTGCGCCCACTTCAAATGAGGTCTGTTTTTCGTGTCTCAGCCCTGAATTACCAATTGTATTACCCACGGTAAAACCTGCATATCCCATATAGGGAAAGCTAATACCTGAAGTGTAGTAATCATCTGGTCCGGAAACACCATAATAGGAGGTTGTTCTGTATGGACCTGCAATATTGGCAGTTTTAGCCCATGAAGCTCTTACCTTTCCAAACGTTAAAATTGAACCATCCTTTAATGCATCCAGTTCTGTAAATACAAAAGATCCACTTACCGACGGAAAGAGGGCATTAAGATTATCCTCGGGCATGGTTGTCGACCACTCGTTACGGAGTGATGCTCCAAAGTATAACATACTTTTGTAATCCAGGCTTAGATCACCGTAGATTGCAGCTGTTCTGTATTTGCTCGTTCCCTGACTTGCAGTTTGAGAACTTGTATTATCAACATTGTATAATGTCGGTAACGAAAGGCCTGAGGTAGATGCAGTAAGATAGTTATAACTTTTCTGGAACATATTCTGGCCAATTGTAAGATTGAAACCAATATCTTCACTAATATCCTTATTTATAACCATCATTATGTCTGAGTTGAAATTAGCGTGAAATTCTCTCCTCTCGGTAAGGTTTCCATTACGATTACCCACGCTATTCCAGTTGTATATTGAGGCATACCCCCTGTGGAACCAGTCAACTCCAACATTATATGAGAATGTTAACCAGTCGGCAAGCTCCCAGTTCAGGAATGTATTCCCAACAAACCTGTTGTTTTTATCCAGTTTGCTTTGCTCATATGCTGTCCAGTAGGGGTTATTATAACTACCGTTAATACCCCTGTGTGTTCTCTGCCTTCCATCCGGGAGTTTATAACCTGCCGCATTATCAAATGAAGGTGGACAACGATACAAACCCAGAAGACCTGAAGATGTTCCTCCCTCACGCACAAGATTATTTCTGGTGTTTGAATACATAACATTTGCACCAGTTTTTATCTTATCTGTTAGCTTCGTATCTGCATTAAGTCTTAATGTGGTTCTTCCAAAAGTATTGGTAGGTATAATTCCCTCCTCTTCAAGATTACCAACTGAGAAAAAATATGAAGAGTTTTCATTTCCAGCTTCAATACTCACGTTGTTATTATTACTAAATCCGGTCTGGAAGAAATCATACTGATCAAACGTTTTAACAGGATCGCCGGTTGCGTTTGGATCATTCATGCTTACAATAGCTCCATCTACATCAAGAAGTGGGTTGGCCCAATCTGATGGATCCAGAGAATAACTGCAAGTGTCAAGCAGTGGACCCCATGCAGCATCATATTTCGACTGCCAGTTATCATTCCTTCCCTGTCCGTATTTGTCCTGAAGCGGAATATGCCTTCCGAGAGTTTTAAAACCAATCGATGAGTGTAAACTTACCTTCATCTTCTGGTTCTTCGATCCTTTCTTAGTAGTTATTACAATAACCCCATTTGATGCCTGCAGTCCATAGAGAGCTGTTGCAGCACCACCTTTAAGTACTGTTATCGAGGCAATATCTTCAGGGTTCAGGTCGATACTTCTGGATGAGGTATAGGTACCAGACTGACCTGTACTTCCTCTATATGAGGGGTCTGTATTGATTGGCATACCATCAATTACAAATAGTGGCTGATTATCGCCTGTAAGTGATGCTGCCCCCCTGATAGTCATATAGGTAGATGCTCCAGCTGCACTAGAAGTGCTTCTGACTTGCATTCCTGCAACTTTTCCGGCAAGGGAATTAACAATATCACTGTTACCACGCTTTGACAACTCATTAGAGCCAACCTCCTGTACATTATATCCGAGGGCTTTTCGGTCTCTGGTTATACCTAAAGCGGTAACTACAACATCACCAAGAGCAAATGAACTTGTTTCCATAACAACATTAAGTACATCTCCTGTGATGGGAATTTCCTGTGGTTCCATTCCGACAAATGAAAAAACAAGAATTTCAGAACCTTCAGGGACCGTAAGTGAATATAGTCCCATTCCGTCTGTGCTTGTTCCAACTGCTGTTCCTTTTACAGACACAGTTAAAAATTGTAAGGGATTACCATCGGTATCGGTAACCTTACCCGTAACCACTCTTTGACCATACGCCTCTATTAAGGCGAATGCAAAAATGGCAATTAAGAACACTGATTTTTTCATAAAAATAAGATTTAGGTTAATATGAAAAGTTAAATTTATGCAATTTGAAAAGGTTTATTTATACATTTTCAATTAATTAATATTTATCTGATAATAAAGTGTGTCTCTATTATGTTATATCACCTCCTTTTCTTATAAGATAAAGCGGTGCCAGGCTTATTATAAATATTATAATTAGAGCCCCTTTGCTTTCATAATTAGTTGTATAAAGATTTCTTGATTCAGCGTAGTCTATCCCGGGAGACACTGCAATTCCATAGTTACTTGCCAGATCCTTAATATCCAGCATATTAATATATGGGACTCCTAATTCATTCATCCGGGTTATTAAGCCCCTGTTAACATCTGAACACCCTTCAGTCTTAAAGTTTAGTCCATTAGGAATGCCTAATGAGTGTGAACAACCACCAAGAGCTGCCTGGTTCCCCCCAATATTAATAAGGAGAGATATCTTTCCTTCATTAAACATGTCAACCCTTTTCTCGATCGATTCTACCAGGGATGAGGGTATATAAAGATTTACATTGTTACGCCTTGCAGCACTCTTAATTAAATCAATTCCTTCATCCATCAGACCGATACCGACATCTCTTTCTGCACCAATAGTAACCAGGGAGGAGCGATAATCCATAGCCCCCTTCTGGTTTAATCTGGATTCCATATCGATCCATGTTACCTCTGGTTGGTTAGCCCCATATGTAGAAGCTCCCAATGAGCTCATTACTATTGCATCAATCTCCATTGTCTGTAGTGCGGCAAACACAGATATTGCTAGAGAGGGAAATGATCCAGATAAAATTACTCCAACCCGTTCACCCTTCTCTATTTCAGCCTCGTGAAGTAACCTTACTATAAGCGCAGAAAAATCAGGATTTGTCGCTGTTTCTTTTGCTTCAAGAGATCCCAGTGTTGTAGTTATCATTGACCATTCATCACCTATCATATAGCTATAAGGAACATTAGATAAAGCATCAGAGCTGACACCTTTTTCTTCTTTTAGCCCCTCAATCTCAGAATACCACGTTTTAGTTAGTTCAACAGCATCTTTCATGGTCTCAACATATCTGACAGGTCGAGAATCATGAAAAAACGACTCAAATACCAGTGTCCCGGACAGCAGGACTCCGAATACAATTAATAACCTGATATTTAAACTCAGTTTTTTCATATGATGAGTATCGAAACTTGATATACTATTATAGTTACAATGCCCAATCCGAGAATTGTTGAAGCGACTTTTTGCCTGCCCATTTCATTTGCAATCAAACCAGGTATAATATATCCTATTGACTGCAAATCCAGTTTCATTACATCCATTGGTTGAATCTGGGTTTCGATCAATAGTTTAAGGATAAAACTAATCAAGACTGCCAGCAAGAATTTCCTGCGCCCATACAATATCAACTTTGACGACAGGTATTTAATAATAATGTAAACTATCAATGCCAGCAAAAGAGTCATAATAATTCTGTCAAGCTCATAAATAAACAGGGCAAAATAAGCCGGGGCGATAACTCCTCCTGGTGATATCCCGGTTAATTCATAAAAAATGAAACCTATAATCATTCCTATTATGAATAGTTGAAGTATCATGCAAGGATATTTATTATTTGTTTACCATCGCCTCCAATATTACCCAGCCCAACCACCATTGATCTATCCGGTACAGTATCAAGAAGATTCTTCTTTATTGTATCTATATCTGCTCTCTTCCAGATATGGATACAATCCCGATTTACTCCTCTCTTCCTTAAAAGAGACTTTGCCCTCAGGTAATGAGTGCCAGTAATAAAAATCTTCTGAACCGAGGGTAAAATACTCACAATCCAAAGCACAAACTGATCGGTTCTAAGCGGACGGTCATCCCTTGTATTCAGAATGACTGAGAACTTTCCACAATATCCCGATTTTTCTTTCCAGAAATCAATAAATGATCTGGTTGAATCGACATCATTAGCAGAAAATGCATTTAAAAAGTCAATCTTTTTTTCTCCGTTACTAATCTGAAAAAATGGAGAAATATTCTGGCTAATTCGATCAATAATACCCTCCCCTGCCAGGGTGTCTCCAACTCCTGCCAGATCGCAGACAGTCATTGCCAATGACACATTTTCGGAGAATACGCCCGGAGGTAGTTTGTTCTTAAGAATAGTTTCGAGCTTATCAGGAATAACAACTCTGCTATCTTTTTTTCCGGCATTTTCCTGAATAAGTTTCAAGAAGCGAGTCTCATTTGTTACTACCGTGGAATTTTCAGGAATAGCATCACAAATAGATTGTGCCTGGGTTTCCAGGCTCATCCCCATGGACTCCCGGTGATCATCCCTGATATTAGTTATGACATAGATATGAGGTTTAAATATCCTGCTCTCCAGGCGCTGAAGGTCAGGAGTAATTGACATGCACTCCAAAACAAGGCTATTAACGTTCTTACGAGCTGCCTTTTTTATTATGTCAAATTGCTCCTGAACCCTAGCTACACCTGATCTACCTAAAACCTGATCTTTACCATTAATGCTTACAGTCGGGACGACCCCAGTCACCTTTGACATAACCTCCGGGTATCCTTTTAATAATCCTGCAGCTATATATTCAGTTACTGATGACTTGCCCCTTGTACCATTTACATGGATTCTTAATTGCAAAGTTGTTACACTCTTTTTGATTATCAGTGATTCGATAATCAAAAAGCTAATAGCGATACAAAGTATAACAATCGCAATATCCATATTTAATGTCCGATTTTTATGTTTTCATTTTAAATAAACCTCCTTTTACAGGTTAATAACCCTTAGCTATGCCACCCCTTCTCCTATCAGCTGATCCATAATAAATTCCTGTTTCAGGATCAACATAGATCATCTGCGCTCCGCCAAAGAATAGGTCAATTCCCTCATAAACTTTAATAGTATGACCCATCTTCTCCAATTCGGTTCTTACTTCGGGCTTTATCCCACTCTCCATATGGAGGAAATCGTCGTGCTTAATGCAATAAAACCGCGGGGCAAGATTGGCTTTCGCTACATCCATATCAAAATCGATAACATTGATTATCAATTCGAACAATGTGCCAATTATTCTTCCCGCACCCGGGCTTCCAATAACCAGGAAAGGATTTCTATCTTTCAACAAAATTGTTGGTGTAATTGAGCTTCTGCACTGTTTCCCGTTATCGAGAATATTTGCTGTTTTAGAACTATAAGAATAATTTGTCATCGAGCAATTAAACAGTACCCCGGATATAGCCTGAGCTGATCCGAAAAACAGTCCCAGTGTTTGTGTAAGGGCAACAGCATTGCCATCTTTATCAACAACCGACAGGTGTGTTGTATGACCTCCCTGCATTTCCAGGTCCGGGACTGAAACATCCATGCCAGATTTATTAAAACCAAACGGATCTCCTGCAATTGTCTCCCTGTAAGTAGGAGGGTCAAGTTTATCCGGGTTTATAATATTATATCTCGACCTGGCATATTCTTTCGATATTAGAACATCTACCGGAACATCAATAAAATCAGGATCCCCAACATATTCAAACCTGTCAGCATACATTATTTTAGACGTCTCAGCCATCATATGGAATGTCTTGGCTGATTCGCTGAAATGTCCTGAACTTCTCAGGTCATAATTTTCAATCATATTTAATCCTTGGATAAGTGTTATTCCAGACTCTGGCAGATTCGCAGCAAGTATATCATGGCCACGATAGGTTCCTTTTAGTGGTTCTCCAAACTTTGGTTTGTAAGTGGCAAAATCCTTTTTGGTTAATACTCCACCCCGCTCCTGAATCGTTTCTATAAATTGGTTTGCATAATGGCCCCTGTAGAATCCATTTCTCCCCTTTTTAGCAATAGTTCTCAGTACTTCTGCAAGTTCTTTCTGAACAATTATATCACCTTCCATTTTAGGAAATCCATCATCTGTAAAGATGGCGGCAGTGCCTGGGTCAGCTCCAACTGTTTCAATATGGTCCAGTATTAAACCAGCCAGGGTTTTATCCACTGGGAACCCATTCGAAGCATATCGTATTGCCGGTTCCATGATTTTCTCTAATGGCAGGGTCCCGAATTTCTTGTGTGCCATTGTCAATCCGCCCACTGTTCCGGGCACACCTATGGCTTTTGTTGTTCGTGCATCCCTCTTGCTGTCAAATCCTATACTCAAAGCATTCTCCGAACTTCTTCCATAATAATTGATAAAAAATGATTCTCCGGTCTCTTTTAGATAAATCACCATTCCTCCTCCTCCTCCAATTCCCGAGCCATCGGGTTCAACAACTCCTATAGTAAAGGCAGCAGCAACAGCGGCATCAATTGCATTCCCTCCGCTTTTCAGAATTTCGAGTGCAGCTTCTGTTGCCAGTGGATGGGCGGTAGCAACCATTCCGTTTTTTCCAGAGGGTGTTATTGATTGGGCAGCAACATCCAGGCTGAAAAGAACAGACAGCAGAATAATGAAATATATTTTTAAATTTTTCATACAAGATTATTTAGGTTAAGATTAGGTCGTTTTATCAGATTACTTAAAAAGATTTCCCATAGGTTCACCTACTTCAACAATCTTATCAACTAATGTTAGAGGAATATTATTCTTCTTTGCAAGATCTGAAAAGAACCCATCCTCATCGGCCTGTCTGACTACTATCATTCCCTTTGAATTATCTGCAATCAGTGTGTTAAAGGCATCAGACTGACCCTTACGGCGAACATTACCCCCTATATGCACTGTAATTATGGGGATCTTTAAATCTTTAGCAACTTTTATTAGAGCCTCCACCCTATCGTATTCTTCCTGCTGGCTTACTCCTGCAGCACCAAGCCCTTTTGAGCTAAAACCAGGAACAATCAGAAGGGTTTTAATTCCTTCCAGATCAGACGCTTTTGCCATCAGAACGGTATTCGCTTCCAGCTGTTGACGCTGAGCCAACATTTTAACCAACTTAACATCAGCGCTTTGACCTGCCGATGAAATAAGTATTGGTTGTTCATACATCTGCGCTTTTATCGTTGATGTTGAAACAATAACTGCCAGCAGAATTGCAATCGTTAAACTTTCCTTTTTCATATTATTATATTTTAATTATGTAAATATTTTCCAACCCCATTTTCCATTAGTTCCTCATATGCAGGAAGATCTGCAACTTCTATGGTTTTGTCAGGGTAATTCATATTATAAGCATTTATTAACTCTATAAAGCCTGTTATATGTCTGCCCACTCTATGTTCCATAGGTTCACCCTCAGCATCCCTATAAGCTATTCGTAATGCACCAAACTCCTTAGCCTTCTTATAGTTTTCACTTTTTCCTTTTAATACCAGTTCAACATTAGTTTTACCTCTCAGCCTTCCCATTGAAGGATTGCTGGTCTCCATCAAAAATGGAATTGCGTCTGTATAATCTCCCCACTCACGATGACTTAGCCCGTGAAAATTTTTTGGTGATAATTCTGGTGAGAATTGAAGACCTGCAAATTCCAAACCCAGAATCGCATTCATTGCAAGGTCCTCATCATCTTCGTGGTAAACAATTACATTTACTATCGGTACTTCGGGGGATGATTCATGAATATCGAAAGCAATATTGACATTCTCCTTTTTTATTAATTCAACAATTGCATATGCAACCCTTTCGCTGAGATTGCCATTTGGCCTTCCCGGATATGTACGATTTATATTCCTTGTTTCAAAACCAGACAATTGCTGTCCTGATGGATACTGTGCAAAAACGAGTGGGTCAGGCCACTGGTGTAAGGGATTGGTTACTCTTGAGCCAAGCCTGAATTTCCTTGAGCCCCCGGGGGTTTTTATTTCATAGTGAGTAGGAAACCCTTCCATAGGATCGCTACAGGTAAAAGCACTGTTATTCAACCGGGGTATAATAATTACTCTTCCCTTGATAACTTTAATATTCTCCATGATAACAACCGGAGCAAGGTATCCTGCAGCCTCGTTAGGGTGAACACCGCCCCCTATAAATGCTGTACCACCAGGAAGGCCACTGTCATAAATATATACTTCCGTATCACCTTCCGTTCCTTTAATACCATCAAAATAATCACTTAACATCCCAACCCTGGTGAGTGATTCACTGGGATAAAGTTTTTCAGGCTTATGCATTTGCCTGAACTGAATAGATGCAATTATTGCTGCATATGTGAATATTGCAGTTATTATAATTGTCGATAAATGATTCTTCAGCATGATTATTTACTTGATTTGTGCAAGACGCAGAATGAAAATCATCAGAACCATAGCCATAGCTACCTTATTTTTCCATTTCTTATCCTTGATAAATTCAATTACAATTACAAATGTCACATAAGCAAGAATTATCGTATATATAAAGTACATCAACATCACTCTTCGGATTAAAAGATGAAATTTGAAATCTCCTGGGCAAATACAAGAATTAAAATACCTACAGCCATGGAAATGGCTATTGGAATAAGACACACTTTTAGAATCTTGAAGTGGTTCTTCTCATTAATTATCTGAGAAGAGTAAGCACATAAAAGCGCAGGTGGAGGCATCAAATCACCAAGAGCTGCCATAAGAACCAGTGCTGAGGTCACTACAATTGCACTTTTCCCTATAAAAACATAAACCAGAGGTACACCTATAACTGAGGCAGAACCATATGCTGAACCCATAAATGGCATAATGGTAGCGGCAAAATATCGCAAACCCTCAGGCAGGTTAAGTGCTACAACAGCCAGATAACCCCGTACCCCGGTAAGAGCCATGCTTTGCAGGAACATACCTACTCCGACTAATATTGCCATAACCGGCATTGCGCTTCTTAAAGCCTCTCTTGATACGGTAATGAAATGAACATTTTTTCTGGTGAATAAGCCCATAATTGCTCCAATCATAAAGATCAAGGGCACACCAAGGTGAGGCAGAAACCTGTGAAACCGTATCTCTCCAATCATATATAATATTACAAAAAAGAGAGGCAGATATACCCATAAACCGGGTTTCTCCTCTTTTGAGGACTCCAGCATATCTTTTACTTCATCAATATTATACCTGGTTAAATATCTATATCTGAAGTATAGGGATATTATGATAGCTATTGGGAAAGATGCAATTAACAATGGCCAGCCAAATCCTATATAAGGCATGTCAACCCCGCCACCTATTATCATTACAGGAATGCTTATCGGTGGAGCAACTTCCCCAAAAACTGCTGCCATAGCAATTAATCCACCCACTGCAATTTTAGGCATACCAACCCTTAAAAGTATTGGAGCTGCCAGCACTCCAGTTGTAAGTATACATGTTGATGAAAGTCCTGTCAACATTCCGGGAAACATCACAAAAAAAGTAATAATGATAACCAGTAATGTGGGTTTCTTATAAAATAACCTTAGGATACCGTTACTTATTCCTTTTAGTGCACCGGTTGCATCCATCACACGCATAAAGATCATGGCCGTCGATATAATTAATATTGCCTCCAGAAATCCAAATCCTCCTTCAACAAGATGCCTTATCGGAATCACGTGCCCACCAACTAATGTCCCAACAATTGCGGATAACATCAAAGATACTCCCGCAGCCATTTTCAAAACAAAAACGCTAACAGCGAATGTTGCCAGCATAAATATAAGGATAATCAACTCAAGGCTCATAAATACAGGTATAACAACCAGGTTTCATTTGTATTTCCAAATGATATGCCATAAACTTTAAGTTATTGCTATCTAAACATTTAATGAAGGATTGTTATATAAAAGAACTCATTATGGGGTTGATTATGCCCAATTCATTGGGCTATATCAGCACAAAAAAAATAAAAGTATTATTATTCCCTGCAGGGGGTACTTACGGCATAAAATTCGCACTTCCTTATTATAATGAGCTATTTATCAAATGTATATATTCAACATGATCAAACCAAAGACTGCGTGGATACCTGACATAGGAAACAAAATATTATTTTTGGTCTCTTTTTTGATATCAAATGCCCCAGGAGCAAATGATTGACAAAATCTATAATCGACATTTAAAACGTCAACGTGACATAAATTACTCATTCTCTAAAACTTAAATGTGTTAAAGTAGAACTAGTGTTAAGTTAAGCATATTATGACGTATTTATTAAATTTTTTATATCTTTGTATAAAAAATGATTATGGTACGTTATACTATTAAATTGACAAAAGCTGAAGTTGATGAGCTAAGAAACATAATAAACAAGGGTTCACATACTTCACAGACATTTCGGGCTGCTTACATACTTCTCAATTGTGATGAGGGTAAGTATTCTAAGAAAGTAATAAATGAGCAAATAAGCAAAGTACTTAAAATAGGAATGCGAACAATAGACAGAGTTAAAAAAAAGTTTTTTGAGGAAGGACTCGAATCTGCATTAGAAAGACGTCCGACAAGTCGCATATATAATTCAAAAGTAGATGGTGAAATTGAGG
>Ga0307991_1001152_pt1 | contig 18813 bp, 19 predicted proteins | sample EllFjometagen131_FD_203146 | JGI IMG/M metagenome (GOLD analysis project Ga0307991, IMG submission 203146) | Marine microbial communities from Ellis Fjord, Antarctic Ocean - #131 | ecosystem: Environmental > Aquatic > Marine > Unclassified | place: Southern Ocean | collected 2014-10-08 | reverse complement strand
GGAGAAGATAAAATGGCTATAGATGCCGCGGAGTTAAAGAAGATGAAGGTATTGGAATTAAATAAGATTGCGAGCGATCTTAAGGTTAATGGAGTAAGCGGTCTTAAAAAACAGGATCTTATATTTAAGATACTTCAATCACAGACGCGCGGTGAGGGGGTTATAAATGGCGGCGGCGTTCTTGAAGTACTGCCGGATGGTTTTGGTTTCTTAAGATCGCCAAACTATAATTACCTTCCATGTCCGGATGATATATATGTCTCTCCAAGCCAGATAAGAAAGTTTGACCTAAAGACCGGTGATACTGTCCATGGCCAGATACGCTCTCCTAAAGAAGGCGAACGTTATTTCGCGCTTCTTAAGGTAGAGAGTGTGAATTTTACTGATCCCGAAGAAGCAAAAAATAAGATAGTCTTTGATAATCTTACCCCTCTCTATCCGACTGATAGGTTTTTGCTTGAAAATGACCCAAAGGATCTGTCGACCAGGGTCATAGATCTTTTAACGCCTATAGGAAAAGGCCAGCGCGGCATGATAGTAGCGCCGCCTTATAGCGGTAAGACTGTTATTCTGCAAAAGATAGCTAACGCGGTTACTAAGAATGCGCCTGATACCATACTTATAGTATTGTTGATTGACGAGCGGCCTGAAGAGGTTACTGATATGCAGCGTTCTGTTAAAGGAGAGGTAGTAAGTTCAACCTTTGATGAACCGGCAGAGAGGCATGTACAGGTAGCTGACATGGTTCTCGCGAAGGCAAAAAGACTGGTAGAGCATAAAAAGGATGTCCTTATACTCCTCGATAGTATAACTCGGCTTGCCCGCGCTTATAACTCAGTGGTACCTCACAGCGGTAAGATACTTTCAGGCGGTGTTGACTCAAACGCGCTTCACAAGCCTAAGCGGTTTTTCGGTGCCGCGCGTAACATCGAAGAAGGCGGATCCCTTACAATTATATCGACTGCTTTAGTCGATACCGGTAGCAGGATGGATGAGGTTATTTTTGAGGAGTTTAAAGGAACAGGTAATATGGAGTTACAGTTAGATAGGAGCCTTTTTCAAAAAAGGATATACCCCGCAATCGATATAAAGCGTTCAAATACGAGAAAAGAAGAGCTTCTGCTTGATTCCGATGAACTCAAGCTCGTATGGATACTTCGCAAGGCACTGAATGAATTACCATCAGATGAGGCTATGCAGCTTATTATTGAAAAGCTGGACAAGACAAAGACAAACGCGGAATTTTTAATGAGTATGAATAAAGCCTAAAAAGGAGGATAATATAATGAAGAAAGAGATACACCCAGAGTACAAGGAGACAACAATAACATGCGCATGCGGTGAGGTTATACATACCCGCTGCACAAAACCTAACATAAAAGTTGAGATATGTTCCAAGTGCCACCCGTTCTTTACGGGTAAGCATAAACTGATTGATTCGGCAGGTCGCGTTGAGAAGTTTATGAAGAAATATGGCAGAACAACATAACAAAGAGCAACCAAGCATGTTTGAATCATTATCAAAGAAAAAAGAGCGCGCGGAAGAGCTTAAGAATCTTTTGTCAGATCATGAAATCTTAAAGGATAGGGCTCTTTACCAGAAATACGCCAAAGAGCTATCTTCTAATTCTTCTATATTGCAGAGGTACGATGATTACCTCTTATGCGAGCAGGAGAAGTCAAAGCTTGAACTGATGCTTAATGAAAAGCATGAACAGGATTTTATCGAATTGGCAAAGTCAGAGATATGTGAGCTTGATAGTAAGCTTAGTAATATTAAATCTGAGTTAGAGCAGATGCTGGTTGAAGATGATCCTGACGCTAATCGTAATGTGATAATGGAAATCCGCGCCGGCACCGGCGGGCTGGAGGCGTCTCTCTTTGCCGCGGATCTTTTTAGGATGTATTCTAAATACGCGCAAGAGAGAGGCTGGAAGGTTGATGTAATGAATACGTCAACCTCAGAGGCAGGCGGTATAAAAGAGGTAGTACTCTCTGTGGAAGGCAGCGGTGTTTACAAAAGGTTCCAGTATGAGAGTGGCACCCATCGGGTCCAGCGTGTGCCATCAACAGAATCACAGGGCAGGATTCACACATCCGCTGTAACTGTCGCGGTATTGCCTGAAGCTGAAGAGATAGATGTTAATATCGAGTCAAAAGACATACGTGTGGATGTATACCGTTCGAGCGGACATGGAGGCCAAAGCGTAAATACAACAGATTCAGCTGTTCGCATAACTCACATTCCTACAGATATAGTTGTTACATGCCAGGATGAACGTTCGCAGCTTAAGAACAAAATAAAAGCAATGAAGGTATTACGTTCACGTATTTTTGATAAGGTAAGACAGGAGTACGCGAACAAGATATCTAAGAATAGAAAAAGCCAGGTCGGTTCTGGCGATAGAAGCGAAAAGATAAGAACATATAATTTTCCGGATAGGCGTGTTACTGACCATAGGATAGGCTTGACGATACATAAGCTTGAAGCTGTGCTCCAGGGTGATTTGGAGGAGATTATAACAGGCCTTATGGTAGCTGATAAAAAGGCAAGGCTTGAAAGACTGTAAGTCTCCCTGTCCCGCGGAGAGAAAAAAAGGATTATTCATAGTGAAGAGTTTTGTTTTAGAGCTTACGTCCAGATTTGACGCGGCAGGCATAGCATCAGGCCGTATTAACGCGGAGACCATGTTGAGTAATCTCCTGGGATGCCGCATAATTGACCTTTATCTTAATGAAGTCACATTATCCCGGGAGGATGCCGATTCTCTTGAAAGGATGGTAAGCCGTCGTATAGATGGTGAACCTTTACAGCATATAACTGGTAGAGTAAATTTTTATGGTAATGACCTTATTATTAGGGAAGGTGTCTTTATACCAAGGCCTGAGACTGAGACACTGATTGACATTGTTGTAAAATTGGTATCTAAACTACAGGCTGGGCTTGAGAGCCAAAAAATAAGAATATTTGATCTCTGTACAGGTAGTGGCAATATTGGTATCTCATTGACAAAAGCCTTAACCCGATGTACAATAACAAGTTCTGATATTTCGTATAAGGCCCTAGAGCTAGCCGCGGAAAACGCGTTTTTGAATTCTGTCTCTGATGAGATAGAGTTTATTAAGGCCGATCTTTTTGATATCCAGGAACAATATAAAGGGTGCTTTGATATTATAGCCTCTAATCCACCCTATATTAGTTCAGGCCAGATTAAAGGCCTGTCAAAAGAGGTTAATAAGGACCCTATAGAGGCATTAGATGGTGGTGATGATGGCATTAGTTTTTATCGCCGTATTGTAGAAGACTCCCCGGGCTTCTTAAAAAGAGGAGGTTCTTTGGTATTAGAGCTTGCTGATGAGCAAAGCAAAGACGTAAAGAGGCTCATAGAGGTTGCGGGTTGTTTTAATAATATAAAGCTTTTTAGAGATTTAAACAACGTAGAACGTGTTATAGCGGCCCAATTTAGCGGTAACCAAAAACCAAAAACCGCCCTTTGACTTTGCTCAGGGCAAGAAAACCGAGATAATGGATAAACTCATCATAGATGGCCCTACACGATTATCGGGTGAGGTCAAGATAGATGGTTCTAAGAACGCCACATTACCGATAATGGCGGCATGCCTACTTGCTGAAGGCAAATCAGTTATTAAGGGTGTCCCCCAGCTTAGTGATGTATATACCATGTGCAAGATATTGCGGGTAGTTGGAGCAAGAGTAAGTTTTTCAAAAGGGATTCTTGAGATATGCCCGGGAGACTATAAAGGCAATACCGCTGCTTATAATTATGTTAGCACGATGCGCGCCTCTATATGTGTATTAGGCCCTCTTCTTGTAAAGCAGCTCTATGCTAAAGTATCATTGCCAGGTGGTTGCATAATAGGGCCACGTCCGATAAATATCCATACCAAAGGCTTAAGGGCACTTGGAGCTGATATAAAGGTTGAGCATGGTTATCTTATAGCCAGGACAAAAGGACTAAGAGGTAATACAGTATATCTGGGTGGTCCGTTTGGTTCATCTGTTTTAGCGACAGCAAATGTTTTGATGGCAGCAACCCTGGCTAAGGGAAAAACAACCATAGAATACGCGGCGTGTGAGCCGGAAATTATAGACTTAGCTGAATTTCTCATAAAGATGGGCGCCAGGATTAAGGGGCATAAGACACATACAATAGAGATCGAAGGCGTGAAGCGTTTGCATGGAGCTACACATAAGATTATACCTGATCGTATAGAAGCAGCTACTTATATGATTGCTTCCTGCGCTACAAAAGGCGATATTACTGTTAAGGGTGCTAATATTAATCACCTGAGGGCCATTATAGACCTTCTAGTTGAAGCAGGTGCTGTGATTACTAAAAAACCTAATGGGGCTATAAGAGTAAGAGCCAAACGCAGGTTAAAGACAATAAGTCTGACTACGCTGCCATATCCTGGTTTTCCAACAGATTTACAGGCACAGATGATGGCGCTTATGGCAGTATCGAAAGGCATAGCGATTATTACAGAGAAGATATACCCTGAGAGGTTTATGCATGTTGGCGAGCTCAATAGGATGGGCGCGCAGATAAACCTTGAAGGAGACAGCGCTATTATACATGGCGCTAAGAGTTTAAGCGGTGCGGAAGTTATGGCGTCAGACCTTCGGGCCTCAGCAGCTCTGGTAATAGGGGGCTTGATTGCGAAAGGTGAAACTAAGATATCAAGGATATATCACCTTGATAGGGGGTATAAGGAGATGGAAAAGAAGCTTTCGTTGCTGGGAGCAAAGATAAAAAGGGTGAAGTCTTAACCCACAATAAGTGTTCGAAACTGTTTCAATACTTAATAAACAAGGAGATAATATAATGGCAGTAATGATACGTTTAAAGAAGATGGGAACAAAAGGTAAGCCGCATTTCAAGATAATAGTCTGCGATAAGCGTAGGAGCAGAAATACAAGGGCTATAGAGGAACTTGGTTTTTATGACCCCTCGAAAAATCCCGCTCTTGTAAAGATAAACAAAGAACGCGCTGATTATTGGTTAGGCGTTGGGGCGCAGATGAGCGATACAATAAAGAGTATAGTTAAGAAGGCATAATTGGTTGTTGCGTTATAGAGTTATAGCGTTTTGAAAAATTTCCAAACCCCATAACCCCATAATTTTATGAATATAGATATATTGACATTGTTTCCGGATATGTTTAAGGCATTGACCGCGGAATCGATTATGGAGCGTGCTCAAAGATTTGCTAAGGTCAAGATACGCACGCATAATATACGGGATTTCGCGGCTAACAAACATCACAAGGTAGATGATAAACCTTTTGGCGGGGGCCCGGGAATGGTATTGCAGTGTCAGCCTGTTATTGATACAATAAAGAGTGTAAAGAGGTTGTCGCCTCGCGCAAAGGTAATATTAATGAGCCCGAAAGGAAAGATGCTTAATCATTCGCTCTCTTTGTCTCTTTCAAAAGCATCGGGGCTTATGCTGGTATGTGGGCATTATGAAGGTGTAGATGAGAGGATTAAGAGTATTATAGACCAGGAAGTATCAGTTGGGGATTATATATTGACAGGAGGCGAACTCCCGGCTATGGTCTTGATAGACAGCGTGGTAAGGCTCTTACCCGGTGTGTTGGGCCATGAAGAGTCTAATATAGATGAAAGTTTTAGCAACGGCTTATTGGAGTACCCACAATATACACGTCCGGCTAATTATAATGGAAAAAGAGTTCCTGAATTGCTTATTTCTGGTAACCATAACTTTGTAAAGTCCTGGAGAAAGAAAAAGTCTATCTTAAAGACAATAGAACAAAGGCCCGATCTGATAAAGCATATAAGCCAGTTGGAGATGTAGCTAATAAGTGTTTGAGACTGATATCAAAAAAGGAGAAAATAACATGAGCAAGATCAAGGAATTAGAGGCAAGATATATAAAGAAAGAGGCCCCTAAATTTTCAGTAGGTGATACAGTAAAGGTATTTATCAGGATTATTGAGGAAGAAAAACAGAGGCTTCAGGCATTTGAGGGGATAGTTATATCAAAGAAAGGCTCCGGGATTAAGGAATCTTTTACTGTAAGGCGTGTCTCTTATGGAGAGGGCGTTGAGAGGACATTTTCTCTGCACTCACCTAGTGTAGACAAGGTAGAGGTAACCAGACGCGGAAAGGTGCGCCGCGCGAAACTTTATTATTTAAGGAATAAGGTTGGTAAAAAGACAACGGTTAAAGAAAAGATCGGGCCTGTCTCAAAGAAAGAGAAATAGGTCGCTCTATCAGGAAGATGTCGTCAGAAGTTCAGGCTACGGTTTTGTAGCCGGCATTGATGAAGCCGGCAGGGGCCCTTTAGCAGGGCCTGTTATCGCCTCTGCTGTTGTGTTAAAGAGGCATGATTTTTCAGTAAGGATAGATGACTCTAAAAAGCTTAATTATGTCGCGAGACAGCGTGCGTATAAGGAAATTCTGGATAGGGCCATAGTAGGTATAGGAGTAGTTTCAGAGGCTGTTGTTGATGATATTAATATATATCATGCGACGATGCTCGCGATGGAGCGGTCAGTGCTTGACCTCTGTGAGGTGCCGGACCTTTTGCTTATAGATGGGAATATGCGGTTAAGATTTGACATGCAACAGTCTACTATAGTAAGCGGTGACCAAAAAAGCTTATCCATAGCTTGCGCGTCAATAGTCGCTAAGGTTACTCGCGATCGCTTACTTGAGTTCTATGATGGCATCTTTCCCGGGTATGGCTTTTACCGGCATAAAGGTTACGCTACAAAAAAACATATGAGTGCGATTATTGAAAAGGGGTTTTCGCCAATACATAGGCGCAGTTTTCATATAAAATAAGGATGCTCGAAACAATTTCAGTACATAGACATAAGGTAATGATAATATGCCTTCTGATATCGAAATAGCTCAGCGCGTAAAGCCAAAGCAGATAACAGAGATAGCAAGATCTGCGGGTATAAAGAATGAAGAGCTTATGCCTTACGGCAACTATATAGCCAAGGTGTCCCCTTCACTTCTCTCAAGATTAAAAAACAAGCCCAATGGAAAACTTATACTTGTCACCTCTATAACACCTACAAGATACGGTGAAGGCAAGACCTCGACCGCTATAGGTCTGGCCCAGGCATTCGGGAGATTAAAGAAGAAGGCCTTTCTTTGCCTGCGCGAACCTTCATTAGGCCCTATGTTTGGTATTAAAGGCGGGGCATGCGGGGGAGGGTATTCTCAGGTAATACCGATGGAGGATATAAATCTTCATTTTACAGGTGATGGTTATGCGGTATCCGGCGCGAATAATCTGCTTTGCGCTATGCTTGATAGCAGTATATATTTTAATAATAAACACACTATTGATACAAAGAATATACTATTGAGGCGAACGATAGATATAAGTGACAGGACATTAAGGCAGATACATTTTAATATTGGTAAAAATGTATCTTATAAAAGTGGTTTTGATATTATAGCCGCTTCTGAGACAATGGCAATCCTTGCTTTGAGCAGAGGTATAGCGGACCTGCAGAACAGGCTTTCGCGTATGATAGTTGCTTTTACTAAGGAGAAAAAGCCCGTTACCCCTAAAACATTAAATGTTGTTGGTTCCATGAGCGCGCTTATGGTAAACGCTATTATGCCTAATCTTGTCCAGACTATAGAGGGCAATCCTACCTTTGTTCATTGTGGGCCTTTTGCGAACATTGCTCACGGTGCAAACAGCCTTATGTCAATGCTTATGGGGTTGAAGTTGGCTGATTATGTGATAACGGAAAGTGGTTTTGGCGCTGACCTCGGCGCGGAGAAATTTTTTGATATCGTATGCCGGCAGGGCAAATTAAGGCCGGAATTGGCGGTTATAGTTGTTTCTAACAGAGCCGTAAAACTGCACGGGCTTGCTAATCTCAGCAAACATATTGGGATAATAAGGTCTTTTGGAATAGAACCTATAGTCGCGATAAATAAATTTCCTGGTGACCGGCATAAGGCACTTAAAAAGATAATGGACTATTGCCATAAACTTGGGGTGGAGAGCTATATATCAGACGCTGTTGCCAAAGGAGGCTATGGCGCGATGGAATTGGCACAAGGCTGTGTGCGCCTGCTCAAGAAAGGCCAATCCGGGTTTAAATTGCTCTATAGCGACGAACTAAGCATAAGGAAAAAAATAGAGCTTGTAGCTACCCGGATATACGGCGCTAAGGGAGTCACCTTTAGCGCGCAGGCGAAAAAAGACCTTAAGGTCATAAAGGATCTTGGCCTGAATACCCTTGCTGTTAATATTGCGAAGACACAATTTTCTTTATCTGACAATCGATTTTTAAAAGGCAGGCCCGAAGGGTGGAAGCTGAATATACATAAGATAAGGATATTTTCAGGTGCGGGTTTTATTGTGCCTGTTTGTGGCAACATAATGCTTTTGCCGGGTCTGCCTAAAAAACCGGCGGCATGCGGTATTACTGCTGATAGCCACGGCAAGATTAAGGGATTGTTTTAGAGGCTATTTTGTAGTATTTATTGCGAGGTATTGTACTATTTAGAAAATACCGTATAAACTGAAACCATGGCTGATACCCTTAAGGAGATAGTATATGAAAATTATTGATAAGAGCATGAGATATTACGCGGATAGACTGGCAGCAAAGACGCCGACTCCCGGCGGTGGTAGTACAGCTGCTTTATTAGGGGTATTAGGTTGTGGGCTTTTAAGTATGGTAGCTAATTATACCTTAGCTGGAAAAGGTTTTAATGGATATAAAGAGAGGTCCCAGAAGGCGCTTAAGAAATCTGAGAATATAAGAGAAAAGATGACAGGCCTTATTGATAAAGATATAAAGGCGTATCAGAATTTATCAAGCTCGCTTAAGAAGTATAAGGACGATATAATGCGCAAACAGCCAGCCTTAAAAAGAGCCATAACGCCGCCGTCTAATGTCTGTAATTATGCTTACAAGGCAACCGCGATAGCGCTTGATCTGGCATATGTTGGGAATAAGCATATATTATCAGATGTAATTGTAGCCATGTATACACTTGACGCCGCGTTTGAATCGGCCCTGGCGAATATCAATGTTAATCTGGAACATGTAAGAGATAAAAAATATGTTGTCAATAACACAGAAAAATACATGAAGTTGCAGCGAGAAATGAAGAAACTTAAGACACATGTTTTGTCTAAGGCCCGCGAAAGGATGCATACTTAAGATGCGTGCTATAATACTTGACGGTAGCAAAAAAGCCGATGAGATTAAGCGTGAGTTGAGTGAGAGAATAGAGTCATTAAAACGCTCAACCGGCGCTGTTGCCAGGTTGACGGCCCTGCAGATAGGTGAAGGAGGCGCGTTTTCTGTTTACGCTAATTCACAGAAAAGAATAGCCAATGCCATTAATATGGATTACGAGCTTATTAAACTTGCAGGCAATATCTCTGAACAGGGCCTTATAGATAAGATAATAGAGCTTAATAGAGACGAGAGCGTTACTGGTATTATACTGCAATCTCCTTTACCTGATGGATTTGATATTATCAAGATAACATCTTTTATATCATCGGATAAAGATGTAGAGGGGGTAAGTCCTGAAAATAAGGGAAAGCTCCTGCTTAACGCGTGCAAGGTAGTACCGCCTACAGCATCAGCCGCTATGGAGCTTATAAGCCTTTGCGGCATTGATCTATATGGCAAAGAGGTAGTCATAATAGGCCATAGTGGTATAGTTGGAAAGCCTCTCGCGATGCTTCTTCTGGATAGGCTGGCGACAGTAACTATATGCCATATCGCGACCAGTGAAAAAGGTAACTTAATAGAACATATCAGCAGGGCGGACCTGCTTATTGTCGCTGTGGGAAAGCCGGCACTTGTTAAAGGAGAATGGATAAAGAAGGATGCTGTTGTAATAGATATAGGTATTAACAGGGTTAATGGTAAGATAGTAGGTGACGTGGAATTTGACAGAGCTGGTGAGAGGGCATCTTATATTACACCTGTGCCCGGTGGTGTTGGTCCGCTTACTACGACTATGTTAATGCGTAATTGTATTGAGCTTTTTGGGCAGCAGAAAGGTATAATATGATTATAACAAAGAAGAAGCCGCGTGAGCAGATTCTTCACTCACTTAAAGGATGTAAAAAGGTGTTTCTTATAGGGTGTGCCCAATGCGCGACTGTCTGTAAGACAGGAGGCGAGGATGAGGTCAATGAGATGGCCAAAGGCCTGTGCGATGAAGGCTTCAAGATTACAGGTAGTGCCATACTTGATCCTGCGTGCCATCTGGTCAAGGTAAAACAACTTTTTCAGAAGAATAAAGAAGTATTCAAACAGGCAGACGCGGTACTTGTTCTTGTCTGTGGTAACGGTGCCCAGGTTATAAAAGATGGTACCAAGGCAAAAAAAGTTGTGCCTGCGCTTGATACGTTATTTCTTGGCGAGATAGAACGCGCGGGCCATTTCTCGCAAAAATGTGTTCTTTGTGGTGAGTGCGTTATTGACAGAACAGGCACGATATGCCCCTTGACAGTTTGTACTAAAGGGTTGCTCAATGGCCCATGCGGCGGTTCAAAGAATGGGAAATGCGAGGTAGATAAAGAGAGAGATTGCGGTTGGATACTGATATATAAAAGCCTGAAAGATTCAGGGGAGTTGGATAACATGAGAAAAATATATAAGCCGCGAGATTATTCAAAGCAACTGAAGCCGCAGAAGATTATTTTATAGGCGCTCGAAACAGTTTCTTAAATGCTTTAGAGTTCTTTTAGTAGCAGTTAAGGAACCTTCTCGTATGAATAGTTTATGAGCGGTTTTAACACTTTGTAAAGGATTTAATAAGAATGAATTTAGAAAAGGCTATAAGATCAAATAAGTTTATCGTAACAAGTGAAGTAGGCCCTCCCAAGGGGACTGATGTAACAAAGATGCTGGAGGAAGCAAAGCTGCTTATTGGCAAGGTTGACGCGATTAATGTCACTGACCTTCAGAGCGCTGTTATGAGACTGGGGTCCTTAGCAGGTTCTTATCTTCTTAAAGAGATTGGCTTAGACCCTGTTTTTCAGGTGACATGCCGTGACAGAAACAGGCTCGCGCTTCAATCGGATATTCTCTCTGCCGCCTGCCTTGGCATAGAAAATATTCTCGTATTAACAGGTGACCATCCTTTGAGCGGAGATCATCCACAGGCAAAACCGGTATTTGACTTAGACTCCGTACAATTATTAGAGATTATAAATACTTTACAGCAAGGCAAGGACAGCGCTGGTAATGAACTTAACGGCAAGCCGAAGTTTTGCGTTGGAGCGGTAGTAAATCCTTGCGCGGATCCACTGGAACCGGAGCTTATAAAGATGGAGAAAAAGATTACCTCCGGCGCGCAATTTTTCCAGACACAGGGCATATTTGATATAGTGAGATTTAATGAATTTATGACCAAGGTTGCGCGGTATAATATTCCGATTATAGCCGGTATTATCCTGCTCAAGTCAGGGAAGATGGCAAGGTATATGAATGAAAATGTCGCGGGTATATATGTACCTGATAACCTGATAAAAGAGATAGACGGCTCATCAGATAAAAAGAAGAAATCCATTGAGATAGCTGTTAGGATGGTTAATGATATCAAGGGTATATGCAGTGGTGTTCATATTATGCCGATAGGATGGGAGAGACTTGTTCCTGATATTATAGATGCCTCAGGCATATAGGTATCATGAGAGGAGGTTATAGATGAATCCAAAAGTGGAGGTTATAGATGAATCCAAAGATTAAGACAGCTAGGCTTGCGGAGACAAGCCTGTACAGAAAATTTAGTATCGCGTTTGTATTTATGTCGCTTGTGCCTATTATCCTGGTGCTTTTTATTATACGTTATTTAAGCTTAGCTCCTTTGCTGGAAAAGCAACTTCCATTTTTTAACCTTACGATTTTGCTCGTAGTCCTTTTAAGCCTGGCTTCATTTGATCTTATCAGGAGAAGCATGAAAGCGTTATCGAGTTTTAGCAGTAGCGCGAAGGTTATAGCCAATGGAAATTATGGCCAGAAGGTAAAGATAGCGCATAAGGATGAGATTGGGGATTTGGCTGACTCCTTTAACAAGATAACAGACGAGCTGCAAAAGAAGATAAGAGACCTGGAGGAGTCAAAAAAGCTTTTGCATAATATATTAAATAAGGTCGGTTCGGCAGTTACTTCAACCAGGGGTATAGATAATCTGCTTGAACTGGTATTGCAGACACTGATTACTGGTGTATCTTCTACATCCGGCGCGATATTTATTTTTGATGAAAACAGAAACGATCTTGTGATGAAGGTTGGTTACCATATGCCCCGTAATTTGCATGAGATTAATGTAGGTTCTGAAAAAGGTTTAATAGGCAGGGTAATAGAACTTAAGAAACTTGAAGCGGTTTCTAATGTTAGCACTAACGCTGCTGCTTATTTTGAATTTAAAAATGGCATGGCAAAAGATTCTATAATGGTGGCACCGCTTCTTTGTAAGGATAAGGTTCACGGAGTCCTTATCGTATCTGATAAGCTTGACCACAAACCTTTTGATAGAGATGATATTATATTACTTTCAAATGTTACGACCCAGGTCGCAATAGCGATAGATAATTTTGAGCTTAATGAAGACGCAGAGAAGACCTATCTGGAGACTATAACAGCGTTAGCGGTTGCTGTGGAAGCGAAGGATGCATATAGCAAGGGGCATTTAGACAGGGTAGCTGATTATGCAGAGCGCCTTGGAAAAGCAATGAAGCTTGATGATGAGATGATGAAGATACTAAGAAGCGGCGCTCTTCTTCACGATGTTGGAAAGATAGGTGTTAGGGATGATATATTAAAGAAGCAGGGCCCTCTTACCGCAGAAGAGCAGAAAGAGATGGAACAACATGTGATAATAGGTGTAAACATTATAAAGCCCATAAGACACATGTCGGCGTTGTGTGACCTCGTGCGTTATCATCAAGAGTTATATGATGGTAACGGTTACCCCGATGGCTTAAAAGGTGAAGAGATACCGCTTAGCGCGAGGATATTAAAGGTTTGTGATGCCTATGATGCCATGACAACAGATAGGCCGTATCGTAAAGGCATGAGTAAAGAGTCCGCGAAGAAAGAACTTCTGGCAAAAAGCGGGATAGATTTTGATCCCGTAGTGGTAGAAAAATTCGTAAAGACTATATGAATAAGATAACCATTGAAACCCTGAGAGAAAAAAAGAAGAACAACATCCCTATAACGCTGCTTACGGCATATAGTTTTCCTTTAGCGTCAATAATAGACAGCGCGGGGATAGATATTATCCTGGTTGGCGATTCTGTCGCGAATACTGAACTCGGTTTAGAGTCTACCAGATCTGTTACAATGCCTGAAATGCTTCACCATACAAAAGCTGTAAGGCGCGGTGTGAAAAGAGCGCTTCTTGTTGGAGACATGCCTTACGAGTCTTATCAGCTGGATGCCTTTGACGCGCTTGACAACGCGAAGCGTTTTATAGAAGAAGCTGGTTGTGACGCTGTAAAACTTGAATGGTTTGAAAAATGTCCCGAGGCGGTTGATAGTATATTAAAAGCAGGTATCCCCGTAATGGGCCATATAGGACTTACACCGCAGACAGCGGATAAGATAGGTGGATTTAAGGTGCAGGGCCAGGACGCTAAGAAGGCCTTACAGCTTATTGAGCAGGCGGTTCTTCTTGAAGGCCTCGGTATATTTAGTATTATCCTTGAGTGTGTTCCCGATATCCTTGCCGATATTATAACAAAAAAACTCAAGATTCCCACTATTGGCATAGGCGCGGGAGGTAGTTGTAGTGGCCAGGCCCTTGTTACACACGATATACTGGGGCTAACAAAGGGTAGAAAAGCTAAATTTGTTAAGGAGTATGCTGACATATATGGAGAGATTCAAAAAGCTGTCAAATCCTATAAGCTGGAAGTCGAACAGGGGATTTTTCCTTCAAAAGAATATTCCTATACAATGAAGGAGGAAGAGGCTGGGAGATTAATGGCTGATAACAGTTAGCCGTGGTATAGTGTTATGAGTAGGGGGGAGCATATGAAAATAACAATAGTAGGCCCAGGTGCTATGGGGTGTTTGTTCGCGGGCCTGTTAACTCGGGCAGATTCAGGTAATGATATCTGGCTATTGGACAAAGATCCGGAACGCGCTAAAAGGATAAAGGCAAAGGGCATAGGTGTAGAGGGTGTTAACAATTTTAAGCTTGGTGTAAATATTACAGCAGATCCCAATCTCATAGGGCATTCTGAACTTGTTATAATAAGCACGAAATCTTATGATACAAAAACAGCTCTTAACGCGATAAAACCCCTGCTTAAAGACGATACAAATGTCTTATCCCTGCAGAATGGTATAGGTAATCTCCAGATTATAGCAGAACAGGTAGGAGAAGAGAGGACAGTCTGTGGCATGACTGCCCATGGAGCGACATTGGTTGGAGAGGGAAAGATCAGGCAGATCGGTAAAGGAGAGACCATAATCGGAAAACCGACGGGTAAGATATTCAGGGACCTGCGGTATATCTCAAGTGTCTTTAACAGGGCGGGTATTACGACAAAAACATCCCGGGATGTTAATGGAGTTATCTGGAGCAAGCTCATAATAAACGCAGGCATAAATGCCTTAGCCGCTATCTGCCGGATTTCTAATGGCGCGTTGCTTACGCATGAAGGCACAAAAGAGTTGATGTGCCAGGCTGTGATTGAGTCCGCAAAAGTCGCAAAGAGAAAAAAGGTTAAGCTTATTTTTGATGATCCTCTGCAAAAGGTAGAATCGGTCTGTAAAAATACAGCAGCTAATATTTGCAGTATGTTACAGGATATCACGCACAAAAAAGAGACAGAGATAGATTATATCAACGCTGCTATAGTCAGGCATGCCAAGAGTTCAGGGCTTAAGGCCCCGGTTAATGAGATGCTTACCCAGCTGGTAAAGGCTATTGAGTCAAGTTATAAGGAGCAGGTGAAGGTATGATTATTATAGGTGAACGTATAAATTCAACTCGTAACAGTATTAAAAAAGCCTTGGTTGATAATGACCTGGAGTTCTTGATAGGTGAAGCCGCCAAGCAGCTTAACTGCGGCGCGGAGTTTGTGGATATTAATACAGCCGCGACTTTTGAAAAAGAAGAGAGCAGCCTTTTATCCCTTATGCGCGATATTCAGGATAAGTTTGATTGCAAGATCAGTATTGACAGTCCGGATGTCAGGGTTATTAAATCCGCCCTCAAGATATGCAGGAATAAACCTTTTATAAATTCTATATCCGGTGAAGATAATAGGCTCTCCCTGTTGGATGATTTTGTGAAAGAAAAAGAGAGTTATATAATCGCGCTTGCCATAAATAATAAAGGCATGCCGGATGATATAGATGACAGGGTCTCTATAGCGGAAGATATTATATCTGTCGCAGTTTCTAAAGGTATAGATAAAAACAACGTATTTATAGACCCGCTTGTAAAGCCTATTAGTACTGAGCCAAAGCAGGCATACTTTTTTTTGGAGTCAGTAAAGGTGTTGAAGAAAAAAGGTATCAGGTGCATAGGAGGGTTGAGTAATGTTTCTTTCGGGCTGCCCCGGAGAGATCTGCTAAACGCTGTATTTATAAGGCTCGCTATGGACGCGGGTATAGACGCGGCGATAATTGACCCTACCCAGAAGATGGTTAATGATTTATTAGGCGGCAAAGAGATATCTAAGGAGGTATCTTCTCTGGCAAAAGATGCCTTACTGGGCAGGGATGAATACTCTATCAACTACATAAAGGCCTTCCGTGAAGGCAGGCTTAATATTTAAAGAATATGCCCAAAAAGATATTTATAGCGGCAACTCGCCAGAACGATGGAAAGACTACTGTTTCATTAGGCCTTATGGCAATGCTGAAGGAGCGATTTAATAATATTGGTTTTATAAAGCCAATTGGCCAGCGCTATCTTGTTGAACAAGGTTACAATATAGACGAAGATTCTTATCTTATGGATGAAATTTTCGGCATAAAGTCTAATCTTAAAGATATGTCACCTGTTGCGATAGAGAAAGGTTTTACGCGCCGCTATATAGAAAATCCTGACCCGCAACCGCTAAAAGCGCAGATTAAAGATTCGTTTAAAAAGATATCAGAGGGAAAGGACCTTGTTATAATAGAAGGCACGGGCCACGCGGGCGTTGGTTCAGTCTTTGATATGTCTAACGCTGTTGTCGCGAAGATGCTTGGAGCGAAAGTCATTATAGTATCTTCCGGCGGTGTTGGAAGGCCTATAGATGAGGTTATGCTCTCTGTCCCACTTTTTCAGAAGGTAGGTGTTGAAATAGCGGGTGTTATAGTAAACAAGGTTCAGGCGGCAAAGTATAAAAAGATAAACAACCTGGTAAGAAAAGGTTTTCAACAGCATGGTTTAGAGGTATTAGGAGTTATACCTTATGTGGGAATGCTTGATATGCCCACAATGGAACATATACAGGACAAGCTAAAGGGAAATTTTATAAGTGGTTCTGATAGTAATGTATTAAAGATTATAAGTAATATAGTCATCTCCACCGGCAAGCCTAGAGTGGTTTTTAGGCAGATGCGGGAGAGAAATCTTATTATCACTTCAGGGGATAGGGAAGAGCTTATTAAGTATCTCTTGAAAGTAGTAAACAGCAAGAAGGAGTATTCAAATCTTATAACGGGTTTTATAATAACATGTGGTTTTATGCCAAATAGAAGAGTGCGGCAACTGCTCGAAAAAAGTGGTATACCCACGCTGATTGTTGAAGATGATACTTACGCTGTTATTACTAAGCTTGATGACATGATTGTAAAGATACACCCAGGTGAAAAAGAGAAGATAGATATGATTACACGCCTGGTGCGAGATTATATTGATCTTGAACTCCTCCTTGCAAAAACCTAAACAACCTGCCTATCGATGAAAATATATATATATATTATAACTATAATTATATCTCTTGTTATTATCTTCACGCTTTCTACTGACACACAGAGCCGCCTAGAGTATAAAATGGGTACATTTGTTAGTATCAGGATATTTGGTTTTAGGTGGTCTGATTTTGATCATACTTTTGATAAAGCGTTTTCCGCTATAGATAATGTTGACAGGATAGCTAATATATATAGCGAGAGCAGTGAAGTAAGCAGATTAAACAGAACAGGATTTAAAACACCGGTAGTGGTCAGCAAAGATCTTTACGCATTGATTAAAGATTCTAAGGCCTTATGGCAGGAGAGTAACGGGGCCTTTGATATTACTGTAGCGCCGCTAGTGGCGCTCTGGAGGCCTTATAGAGGCAGGGATTCAATACCTGATAAAGAGAGTATCCAGAGGGCCCTCTCTCTTGTTGGTTCTGATAAGCTTATTTTGGATCAAGAAAAACAGAGTGTATTCTTTAAAGAGGAAGGCATGAAGATTGACTTATCAGCTGTCGCGAAAGGTTTTGCCGTTGACAAGGCTATAGAAGCTATAAAGGCCGGTGGTTTCAGTTCTGCCCTGGTAAATGCCGGCGGTGATATTTTTTGTCTTGGCAGAAGGAGGTTCTTATTTCCCTGGAGGGTAGGCATACAGGATCCGCGCAATCGAGAAGATGTACTGGAGGTGTTAAGGCTTTCCGATTCTGCCGTAGCGACATCAGGTGGTTATGAGCAATATTTTGTTTACAAAGATAAAGATTACATGCATCTACTGCATCCAAAAACAGGCTATCCTGTAGAATCCATATTTTCATCTACAACAGTAATCGCGAAAAATTGTTTTATTGCCGATGGGATAGCGACCGCCATATCTGTTGGCAATAAAGAGGTGATTAAGAGTATGGAGTACTTTCATTCCGGCATAACCGTTATTGTATCTGACTAAGTTTTGAAAATACTTTAAATCTCGTTTTAAATTAGTACTTGAATATTTTTAGAATATAGCATATAATCTTTTAAATTGACATCAGATACATTATTTTACAATATCTGGTCTCATTTCTTTTATATATAATTTATACGAGGTCTTGTAACCTGCAATAGGGAATTGCGGCAGGATTTTAGTAAAATAATCTTCTAAACAACAGAAGGGAGTAACATTATGCAGGCCTTGTTCTTTATAGCGCCAATAAGTTCATTAATCGCGCTTGTTTTTTCGGGATTTCTTAGTTTTAAGATACTTAAGAAGGATGAAGGTACCGATAGGATGAAAGAGATAGCCCAGGCAGTAAGAGACGGTGCTCAGGCTTATATGAAGAGGCAGTATTCCGTAGTGGGCATATTCTTTATCGTGGTATTTTTTATTCTCCTTTATCTTGCCTATCGCGGTTACCTGGTCATGTTCGTTCCGTTCGCTTTTATAACCGGGGGATTCTTTTCGGGCCTTTCGGGTTATATTGGTATGAACATAGCTACCAGTGCCTCTTCACGTACAACTAATGCCTGCAGAAAGAGTTTGAATGGAGGCTTGCGCATCGCGTTTGATTCAGGTACTGTTATGGGGCTTGCTGTTGTTGGGCTTGGGCTTCTTGACCTGACTGTATGGTTCTTTATACTCGATTGGTTCTATTCTACCCATCCGATACCAGCAGGTTTTGATAAAGTACTTGCTATTACAAGTACTATGCTTACCTTTGAACTCGGCGCGAGTGCGCAAGCATTGTTCGCAAGGGTCGGAGGAGGTATATTTACAAAGGCAGCGGATGTTGGAGCGGACCTTGTAGGTAAGGTGGAGATTGGTATACCTGAAGATGACCCCAGAAATCCTGCTGTTATTGCTGATAACGTTGGTGATAATGTCGGTGATGTAGCAGGCATGGGAGCTGATCTTTATGAGTCTTATGT
>Ga0307991_1001151_pt1 | contig 18815 bp, 14 predicted proteins | sample EllFjometagen131_FD_203146 | JGI IMG/M metagenome (GOLD analysis project Ga0307991, IMG submission 203146) | Marine microbial communities from Ellis Fjord, Antarctic Ocean - #131 | ecosystem: Environmental > Aquatic > Marine > Unclassified | place: Southern Ocean | collected 2014-10-08 | reverse complement strand
CGGGTACTGATTGATGTAAATCCGGAGCACATTCATCATTTGCTTGACCGGGGCCTGGAAATTCCAGCCTTTGAGCTGGCCGGTGCCCGGGAAAAAATCTATTTTGATCCCGGCAAGCTGCGATGCGCTCTGGTCACCTGCGGAGGACTTTGTCCGGGACTCAACGACATCATTCGCGCCATTGTCCTGGAACTCTCCTTTGGTTACGGGGTTCGCCATATTTATGGCATTCGATACGGCCTGCAGGGCCTGATCCCGAAATTCGATCATGATCTCATGGAACTTACCCCCACAGCAGTGGCCGATATTCATAAAAGCGGCGGCTCCGTACTGGGGTCATCAAGGGGTCCTCAGCCCATCGAAGAAATCGTCGACAGTCTGGAAAGGCTTAATACAGGCACGCTTTTCATGATCGGCGGCGGGGGAACCCTGATGGCGGCAAACAAGATTGCGGAGGCTGTTGACCGGCGCGGGTTGAAAATCAGCATTGTGGGCATCCCCAAAACCATTGATAACGATATTTATTTAATTTCACGGTCTTTTGGTTTTGATACGGCAGTGGACGTTGCCACGATGGCCATCCGGGGTGCCCATAATGAAGCCGTGGGATATCCCAACGGCATCGGTTTGATTAAACTGATGGGCAGGCATTCCGGGTTTATCGCCGCTACGGCAGCCCTGGCCCGGCAGGATGTCAATTTTGTTTTGATTCCCGAGGTGGATTTTGATCTTGAAGGACCCGGCGGCTTTCTGGCTGCGTTGAAATCACGGCTGGACCATAGAAAACATGCGGTGATCATCGCAGCGGAAGGTGCAGGACAAAAATTTTTCAAAAGCACCCCATCAATGCGGGATAATTCCGGTAATATCCGACTGCAGGATATCGGGCTGTTTCTAAAAAATACAATAACCACTTATTTTCAGGATGCGGGTATCCCGATTTCGCTCAAGTATATCGATCCCAGCTACATGATCCGAAGTCTGCCTGCCAATGCCAATGATAATGTGTTCTGCAGTTTTCTCGGCCGGGATGCGGTTCACGCCGCCATGACCGGCAGAACCAAATTTATCATCGGGTACTGGAACGACCAGTTCGTGCATGTTCCCATGGATGCTTCCGTTGGTAAATGCCGACGGATTGATCCTTTCGGAAAACTATGGCTGAGCGTCCTCGAAGCCACAGGTCAGGGCCCACTGATTCACTCCGAATCCTGATTTCTTATTTCCCTGATGCCAGTATCCGGCAGATAACCTCGGCATGTTTTTCGGCGGCCCCGCTGTTGGTCGCCACCGCTTTGCGCGCAAGCTGTCCTGTTGCAGCCGCCTTGCCGGGATTATTCAGATAATAAATCATTTTTTCGGCCAGCTCGTTGCCGTCTGCCACCTGAATTCCGCCGCCTGAAGTATCTAACAGCGCCCTGGCGTCCATAAAATCTTCCATGGAAGGCCCAAAAAAAACCGGAATTCCCCATACGGCCGCTTCCAGAATATTCTGCCCGCCCAGGGGGACCAGGCTCCCGCCGCAAAATGCAATGGAAGCGATGCTGTAAGTTGCCATCAACTCACCCATGGTATCCACCACCACCACAGATGCGTATATAGGTCTGCCCCCGGAGCCGAGCGTCGATCGATACCGGTAGGAAAATCCATGCTCGCCCACGTGTTTTCCAATGGCCGTGGCCCGCTGGATATGGCGGGGTACGATAATCAAAAGGGTTTTCGGGAAAATACGGACAATTTTTTGATATACATCCAGTAAAATGAGGTCTTCACGATTGCGAACACTTCCGGCCACGAGGACTTTTTGCCCCTTTTTAATATTGTATAGCTGCCGCATTACGGTCTTCACTGAAGCATCGGCTCTTTTTTGCAAAACATCGAATTTGGCATTTCCATTCACCGTAATCCGGTCCGGAGCCGCGCCCAGCATTTTAATCCGTTTTGCATCGGCACGCTGAATCATACTGAACGCATCCATATGGGATAGAGCCGAGCGGATCAAGGGCCGAATCTTCATGTAATGATTAATCGTGCGCATGGAAATCCGGCCGTTTAAAAGAGCGGTCCTTATGCCCTTCTTGTGGGCCTCATGCAGCCAATTCGGCCATATTTCGGTTTCAAGGCACACCAGAATATCCGGTTGAAGGGTTGCCAATGCCCGTTTAACGGCTCCGACAAAATCCAGCGGTGCATAGATACAACTTGCCCTGGCGCCGAATCTGTCCACCGCGGCCCGGAAGCCCTGCTCGGTGGTGGTAGATACAATGAGACTGCAATCGGGTAACCGTTTATGCAGGCAGTCGAGAATGGCGCCGGCGACATTGACCTCGCCCACGGAAACCGCATGCAGCCATATTCTGGGAGTACCGTAAAGCCGATCGGTTACCCCGGCTCGATATCTCCCGGTACGCTGGCCCAGCCCGTCACGGTATTGCCCCGTAATACGGGTATACAGCCGGAATAAAGGATAAAATATAAAAAAAACGGCGCAGCTGAACAGACGATATATACGATAGACAAAAATGTCGAATCGTTGATTTTTAATTTTTACCGGTCTCATCGATAGCAATAAACCTGCGTCCTTTGATCGTTAAAAGACAGGGTGCCCTGACAGCTTCTCCGTTTTGATCAAATGCCGTCGGACCCGTTACACCGCTGAAATCGGAAATATTTAAAAGCCGATCCCGTATATCATTTCTTAAGCATACCTGACAATGGTCAAGTGTTTCAAACACCATCCGGGCCGTATCATAAGCAACCGCTTCGATAAAGCCCGGCCGGGTTTTAAATGCCTTTTGAAACAATAGGCTGAATTGTCTGACGTTTTCAGAATTTTGCTTTTCAAAAAACCCATCCGCCACAACTGCAGCTCCCTGAAGGTACTCTCCCGCCATTTTAATCAACTGGTCTGAATGCCAGAGGTTGGTACCCAGGAGATACACGTCTTTGATATCATAAAAAGCCAGTTGTGGAATTATGAGGCCGGCCATATTCGGCGCATCAGGGATGAAAACCGCATCAAAGTCAACGACCGCTTCGGGTTCTTCATTGACTTCTTCATCGATTTCACTGTTTTGGGCGCTATCGATTTTTGCATCGTTTACGGCCCCATCTGGAAACAGGGGCGAAACAGAATCAAAAATGCTGTCCGGTGCCCGGTCAGCAGCTATCTCTTTGTGTATCCATGGTGAATCAGTGTAATGGCTGTCTTCTTCAGCGGTCATGGCATATTGTTCCAGCTCTTCTTTGAGAGGCTCGGACGGCTCATAATAAAGGCCGGTCAGTTTTTTAACGGCACCTGCGAAATCAGTCTGACCGGGATTGTACGATTCAACGCCGACCACCTGACCGCCGTGGGCCAGGACTTCATCCCAGAACAGTTGCATAAAGGTCGACCCATATTTTTCATCCGGGTAAAGAATAGCCACTTTGTTTATCCCAAGTCTTTCAAAAGCATGTGCGGCCAGTGATTTTACCTGCATTTTAGATGTAAGAAAATTTCTGAAAACATAATCGCCTATCCCTGTAATCCGATTTTTCTGGGAAAAAACAATGATGGGCACTTGATTTAACTGGGCCTGGTCCGATGCTGCTTCGGCCATGGCCATGGGCCCGATTATGGCGGCTACGCCCTCTTTAATCAGTTCTTTCACCGCCGCAACGGTTTTCCCCGGGTTTGACCCGCTGTCTCTGATGATAATGTGGGGGGAAATGTCATTTGAAGCACCACCGGCAGTTGACAGTGCCAACTCTATTCCATGCAAAGCCCTTTGACCGTATGATTTAAAAGGGCCTGTAAGGGGCAGCAGGCATCCCACACGGTTGGGTTGATAGCAGGATCTTTGTTTAATTTTTTCGATTAAAAGACCGGCATCGGTTGCACGTTCGTGTTCTGGGAAATGTTCTGTCAGTTCCGTCAGGGCCGCCAGGGCCGCCCGTGCTCTTCCTTCGGCAATTCGGTTAAGCCCTAGATGGTAGAGCAGATACCCCCTTGCAGAAACATCGTTTCCCAGCCGGTAGAGCAAAGATTGGATCGCTGTTGTTCCCAGTTGCTGTGCTGTTTTTTCGAGCCTGCCGACGATGGCCTGCCCTGCAGTATCCCGGGCATGTCCCAAGGCTGCGGCATAGTAATAAAAAGACCCCACCGGGTCCTGCATGGCCCCATATGTGTCACCCAGCAGCATTTCCAATCTGAATTGTTGCTCCGGTAAATGAATTTTTCCCGTAAGATCCGCCGCCTTTCCAAGAAGATCGCCAAAGCGACCCTCACTGTATAGACAGGTCAGGACTTCGATCAAAGCATCTGATAGAAACAAGCTGTCCGGATATTCCGCTGCCAGACGATTGTATGCCCGACAGGCCTCCGTATCATTACCTGACAGACGCCCGGCGGTACCTATTTTCATCAATGCCGCTTCATTATGAGAGCTGTCCGGAAACAGGCCCATAAAAACCATGTACGCTTCCAGGGCATCGCCATACGCTTTCGTCTGAAATAGTTTTTCGGCCTGAATCCAAAGCCCGTTCTCCGATGTTATCTCCTGGGAAACCAGCGGCGGGGTCATCGTTGGCACCGATGGTTTTTCCGCACAGGCCCCCACGAGCAAGATGATGCCGATCATTAATAGTCTGCTGAATAGAGTCATAATGGTAAATTTACCTTATACTTTTATATCAAGCTTTGATGCACTCGTAAAAAGTGTCAATTAACCGTGAACACCGTGCCATTGAACGACTATGCTATATTCAGTATCGATAATAGTCCATACAATATTTATCAAGCAAAAAATAATAATACACTATTACCGGTTTTTAACACCATACAATTGTTTGATTTAAAATGAAATCAAGGCATCCTGTTTGAACTTAATCAGCCTGAACACAGCCAAAATGATTGACAAACGCTGCAACTGGTATAGATATAGCCTGTATGAGCGATTAGCGGTTAGCCATCAGCGTTCAGCTTTACAAACCAGGCTATTACGTTAACGAGAAATATTACCCCAAAAGTGAACGTTGGTAATAATAAACATCCTGTAATCATTAAACTGATCGCTAACTGCTAAAATCTAATCGCTCAATTTAGATAAGAATTTATTTAAAAACCATCAAAACTGGAGGAAAAATAATGAAGAAAAACACAACGATTTCAGATTTTGAAAAAGCACTTGAAATTGGTCGTCCACCCAATGTGGTAAAGCTTTTTCCGAACTCAAAAGCACTTTTAGTCAGTGGTAAATTTATCGACCGCGCCATGCAGGCCAAGGGCCAGGCCATTGCCATGGCAGCCAATGGCCGGAACCTCTTTGTTATCCGGGGTGCGCTTAATGCCGCTCAGAGGGCAAACGCCTGTATCATGATCGAAATTGCCCGTTCGGAAGGGGGGGCAGGCGCCTATTGTGCCGTTAGTTACTGGAATATTGCCCGGCAGGTAAACGCGCTCTGCAACGAGATGGGCATTACGATTCCTGTTGCGATCCATGCGGACCACTACGGCATCAAAAAAGAGGAGGATATAGACGGCGCCAAGATTGAAATTCCGACCATCTTCGACGCCGGGCTGACCTCCATTGCCATTGATGCATCTCATCTACCCGATGAAAAAAATCTTGCGGCAAATATTGCGCTTAATCCTTTTGTACCCAAATGGGCGGGCCTTGAAACCGAAGTTGGCGAAATAAAAGGCAAAAGCGGCCTGTCCACCGTTGATGAAGCCCTGTTTCTGATTCAGGGCCTGAATGCCCATGACATTTTTCCGGACTGGATCGCCTTGAACAATGGCACCACCCACGGCATCGAAGCCAGTGATCATGGCATTCAGATCAATTTGACCGCCGATATTCATGAAGCCCTGGCAAAGTACAATATTTCCGGAGCACAGCATGGTACATCCGGCAACAACTCAGACCGTCTGAGAGCCATTGCCGCCAAAACCAGAACCACCAAGGCCAACGTTGCCACGGCTCTGCAGATGATCTCCTGGGGACTTCAGGTGAATGATTACGGCAATGCCATACTTGATGACAATGGCGGGTTCATCAAGGTTAAAGGCGAGGGAATGACCGAAGCCATATGGGCACAGATGCTTGTCGAAGCCGATGCAAAGGGACTGAAGGGCGGAAATTTTAAAAAATTGAATTTGCCCTTTGAAAACAGGCTGCTTGGACAACCTAAAGAAATAAGGGACAGAATGGCTAAAAGAGTCGAAGAATTTGTCTATAACATGCTCACAAATGTCTTCAACGCCGAGGATACCGCACCGCTGGCCATTGAGGCGATCCTTACCACCGATTCCCATGACGCCGGGGCCAAAACAGGGCGAATCGAAAATCCGGATGATTGGACACCTGAAAAATATATCGCCCGGGCCGGTACCATAAACAGCGACAAGGGGGAAGCGGGTGATTTTGAGGATTAGTACATCGACCGGCACTAACAGTTACGCGATGAAAATACGCTGTTTTTAAAAAACACGTGATAACAATTCGTGCCCGGTCAATACCTATTGTTCGCCTGGAAATGGTCTTTTTGCCAATCTTATCGTTATGAACAAAAACCCACATTTCCGGGTGGACACTAACTAAGCATTGACGATCGGCGACGATAAATTTTGAACACTTGGCAGATACTCAACTTCATCTGATGTATATTCCTTCCTATCAAATTCGAAATGTTTTAAACACCTACCGGAAACATCTCTGCGAAAGGGCGGGGGAAAAACAGGAATCCGGGGTTGCAAGTTCCCATGGCCAAAACATTAAAAATGCGGCACGGGGCAAGCGTCAGACCATTAATAAAATGGTCGGGTGTGATATTTTTGACAAAATAAACCAGTTTTGCACAAGGCTCAATGCAGAGGGGAAAACAGATCTGCAGGTACAGATGGCATCGGAAAAACCGGCCGGGTTAAAGCATGACCGGGAAAAACCATTTATTTTCAATGTGATTGATGAAAATAATGAAAAATCATCTCATTCGTTATCGGTTGAAGACTCGGATTTTTTTCTAAAGGACCTTGACGCGGAAAAAGATGAATAGCAATGAATAAAATTTAAATGCCATCAATCCGCTATCTTCCGTTTGGCTTCATCCCAGAGAAGATCCATCTCCTTTCGGGAAGCGGCATCCATGTTGCTGTCTTTTTTTTGTAAAACCGTTTCCATATAATTAAATCTTTTTTTGAACTTATGGACGGCATCGTTCAAAGCGGTTTCCGGGTGAATATGCGCAAAACGGGCCATATTGGTTAACGTAAACAGCAAATCACCAAATTCCATTGCCATATCCCGACGATCATCTTTGGCCGGAGAAGCTGTTTTTGCATGAATCTGCAGAGCCTCTTTGAATTCAGCCCACTCCTCCTCAACCTTGTCCATCACACCCTGGATATCATTCCAGTCAAAGCCGGTGCGGGCGGCCCTTTCAGAAATTCTGTAGGCTTTCATCATCGCCGGAAGTTTATTCGGTACGGAATCAAGCAAAGACGATTTGCCGTCAGGCTTTTTTTCTATTGCTTTGATCTGATGCCATCTCTGCCTGACCTGTTCACTGGTTTCAAGCTTTTCGTTTCCATACACATGGGGATGCCGTCGGATCATTTTTTCAATATTGGCGGTCACGATATCCTGAATACTGAAATTCCCGGCCTCTTCAAACAACCTGGCCATAAACACAATCTGGAAAAGGACATCTCCAAGCTCTTCACAGACAGCGTCCGGGTTTCCGGACGCAACGGCATCGACCAGTTCGTACATCTCTTCGATCAGGTACACCGACAAGGTCTCAGGTGTCTGCTTTTTGTCCCAGGGACACCCGCCCTTGCCCCTTAATGTCTCAACGATTTCAAGTAGGTCATAGATGCCTGCAGGTCTTTTGCCTGATGAAAAATAATTTTTTATTTTTGATTTTTCCAAATTTTTTTTAATTCCTCTATTTTAGTGAAAAAATCACGTCTCATATTGTGAGAAACAACTTTGACCATTTTCTCAGATACCTGTGCCACATATGGCGACAACAGAGAATCCCTGATAATAGGGGCCCCCTTGGGCAAAAAAGCGGTGAGCAGTATGAAAATGACACAAACAATCAACCCACCTCTTATGAGGCCAAACAAAGCACCGCAGATGCGATCAAACCATCCCAGAAAAGAGATGTTTAAAATATATTTGATAATAACGCCTATAATACTGATAACTAAAAAGATGCCTGTAAAAATAATTAAAAAACTCAATATATTGAGATAAGTGGTATCGGATATCCACCGGGCCAGCAGTTTTCCCAGATCGCTGTAATAGGTATAGGCGGCATAAAATCCCCCCAGTACGCCGATGATAGAAGAGATTTCCTTGATCAGACCCCTGAAAACGCCTCTGACCAGACAATAGCCCGTTATAATAATAACTGCGATATCAAAAAAATTCATATTACAGACCTCGTAATTTTCGATTAATTTTCTATGTTTTTTGAGGACACTTACTGATGCAATTAAATGGCTTTTTCTAATTCCCTTGTGCTGTTATTAATAATTTCAGATAATTATATATAAAAATCGAGTAACGAGTGTCCAATTTATCTCCACAAAATTCTGTGTCTGCTGATATTAGTGCTAAAAGGTTGTATAAGCCTTTATGATCGTCACGAGGTCTGTATTATACCTTTGGTAATGGATCTATCGTGATAAGTAAAAAAAACAGCATCAAAAAATATACGCCTTTTTTGAAAAAGTGTAAACCGGCACATGAATGAGGCCCAATTTCGCGTATTTTTTATATCATCACGAAATTATGATAAAAAACATTAAGTTAAATATAATAGACCGTATCGGGCACTTAAACTAACAAAGCCTATTTTTCCAGTCAAGGCATTTTATCTCCTATCCAAAAATTCTAATTAATGTCCGTCTATAAATAGGCGCTTTTGTTATACATATGAGCCGGCTGCATTGCTTTTTCGAAATAGACTCATGGCGCTTTTTGCTCTATCCCTTGCCCCACGTTACAATAAAAACATTGTGCCCGAAACTGGTTACTTGTGCCCCCCCTGCCAGACCGGTGGTTCCAGGAAATAATCAAGACCGACCTTTTCCAGGTCGTAGGGGTCCTGGTACGGTGATCCACGGTGCCAGCAGCGTGACGGAGAGAATGGCGAGGAGGATAAGGCTTCCGGCAATGGCGGACGGATCGTGCAAATAGCTGTAGCGTATCCTGGATTTTATTCGCCGTTTATGCATAACGTATCTTGGGATTTATCAACGCGTAGAGAATATCCACGATGATGTAGACGGGGCTTAGTATTGATGAACTCGCATAAAATCCAACCGGAAGATATTCCGTTGTTCAATACAACCAATTATCAAATAAAATCCAAAACTTCACGCTTTTTGCAATAAAAAATATTTTCTTTCTCACGTAACCCCTTCCCTGTTTGGCTTTAAATTTTCATTCATCATCGCCGCTATTTTCCATTTCTGAAAAATATCTTGCCGTTTCAATCGGATACCGATATGAAAACAGGCAATATTATGTAACTGGGTCCGTCATGGTGGACATGCCAAAGCAATATGGTAAAAGCGGATTTTTTACAAAAAATTCAGACGGCTCTTGTTTATAGGGTTTTGTATTGTCCGAAGCCCTGTAAAGTAACTCCTGACCGGAGATATATGATTAGGAATGACACGTACGAGAGGAGCAAACAGCGTGATAAAGATAGGCATAATCGTAAAGGCTGATGCCAGGGCCGGTAGCCGTGCCGATGAATTCGAGGACTGGCTGAAAGCACGAAAAATTGCGGTGATCAGAGAAGAAAGCATCCTGCCCAATCGCAAACATACGGATCAACGCCATGCCGTTGCCCCGCCGGACCTTTCCTGCGTATTTGTCCTGGGCGGGGACGGCACGTTTTTAAGTGCCGTGCGCTGGATCGGGGACCAGGATATTCCCATTTTAGGGGTAAAATTCGGCAAGGTAGGCTTTCTGGCCGGCATCGTTGAGGACAATCTGTTTGATGTCGCGGAAACGATATTAAACGGGACCTATTCAACCGAATTGCGCATGCGCCTTCTGGTGACGGTAATGCGAAAAGGCCGCATACGCTTTTCCGAAACCGTATTAAACGATATCGTCATCAACAAAGGGACCCTGGCCCGGCTGGCTCAGATCAAAACCTATATTGACGATCATTACCTGACGACCTATCGGGCCGACGGCCTTATTGTTTCAACGCCCACCGGTTCAACAGCCTATTCCCTTGCCGCCGGCGGCCCGGTGATCCACCCGGCAGTTCCGGGAATCATCATGACCCCTATCTGTCCTTTTACCCTCACCAACCGGCCTCTGGTCGTTCCCGAGCATGTCCATATCAAACTCAGGCTTTCCAAGGGGGCATCCGACATCATGCTGACCTTTGACGGACAGGCCGGCCTGACCATCGATGAAAAAGATGAAATCACCATCTGCAAAGGGTCCCACCCCACCCGGATTATCACCCTGCCGGGCCGGCAATATTTCGACATCCTCAAGGAAAAACTGCGCTGGAGCGGAAGTCGGGTTTGATTCATCTTTCCACGGAGAAACGCCATCATGGGCGTTGAGAAAAATCTTCAAAAAAGAATTAAACGCCATATATCCGGGCGCATCCGGGATTACTTTGCCGTGACGGCTCCGGGCATGGAAAAATTGTGTCTTGGTGAACTCCTGGCACTGCCGTTGTCTGTCAAATCCGCCGTTGCCGAAAAGGGGGGCGTCGCTTTTAAAGGCCGGTTTCATGATTGCTGTTCGGCCAACCTCTACCTGCGTACAGCCGGGCGAATACTGTTACGCGTCAACGACTTTACCGCCACAAACTTCAGGCAGCTTGACAAAAAGTTCGGCGACATTCCCTGGGAACTTTTTTTGTATGGCGGTATAAAACCCGTCATCCGTGTGACCGCTCATCATTCAAGGCTATACCACAAAACTGCGGTTGCCGAATGTTTGCAGGCCAGGCTGCAAAAACGTCTGCAACAGGGCGGTATCCCCAATAACAATTCATTTCACATAGCTGCCAAACAGCAAATACTGATCCGCATTATTAAAGATCGCGTATTCGTATCTTTGGACAGCAGCGGTGATAATCTTTATAAACGCGGCCTCAAAACCCATGGGGGCCGGGCCCCTGTCCGGGAGACCACGGCTGCCGCGGCCTTACTACTGGCAGGTTACCGGCCCGATCAGTACCTATCAGACCCCATGTGCGGTTCAGGGACCTTTGCCCTGGAAGGGGCCATGATGATCAACAATATCCCGCCCGGATGGTTACGGGGATTTTCCTTTTTTGCATGGCCGTCTTTTCGTTCCACGCGCTGGGCATATATTAAAAATCAGGCGCAACTGCGGTTTCGGCAGCCGGAAACACCCCTTGTCTTTTGTGCGGACCAGGATCCGGATGCCTGCCGGCTTCTTTCAGACTGTATCCAGCACCATCACCTGGGAAAAACCGTCAAGATTGCCTGCCGGGATTTTTTTGCACCCGGACGGCTGCCGTCCGCACCCGGTCCCGGGCTTATCACCCTTAATCCGCCCTATGGCCGCAGGATCGAATCCGGGCCATCGAGCAGAGAACTCTTTGATGCCATCTGTGCCAAACTCAAACAGGATTATAAGGGATGGAAACTGGCGCTGATCGTTCCCGGCAGTGATCTGGCGAACCATCTGCCCTTAAACCTTTTTTGCCGTCAAATCCATCACGGCGGTCTGGATGCCGTATTGATGACCGGTACCATCTGAATACGCCATTGGCGGCCGCCATCTATTTCCGGCAGAGAAAATGATCGTTAAAAGAATCTTCTGGGATCTCTTCCACTGAAACTGTTGAGAAACCGGCCTGACAAAGCAGTTTTACCGCCTGCTGGCGGCCCCACATCATGCCCAGCCCGGTACCGCCATCCATTAACCCCACAGGCATACAATGCATCAGACTGACCGTATATAAAAACGGCCCCATGGGATGGCCGATATTTGCCTGTATATCGGTTTCGGCGGCAATATCGATCATGGAAAAAAAACCGTCCGGCGCAAGGATATGGTATACCCCGAAAAGGGCCTTCAGAGGATGGATCTGGTCATGAATGGCGTCAAAAGCGGTCACATAATCAAAATACTCGCAAAATTTTTTACCCCCTGCCAGTGCGGCAGCATCCGCTACCACAAACCGGACATTTGATATCTGCAGATGTCCGGCATCCCTGTTTGCCTGTTCAATGGCTACGGCATCGATATCCATGCCGGTAAAAAAACTTTGTGGAAAGGCCTGTGCCATCAACAGCAGGGCCACCCCTTGGGAACATCCCAGGTCACACACCCGGATTCCCTGCTTTAAACGCGTTACAACTTCACCACCGGCCACAGAGGGAAGGAATGTATCCACCAGTACCTGACGATGTTTGGCATCCGACAACTCGGCCATAAATGCCTGGAAATTTTGATAGTTGGCAAAGGGAACACCGTCGCCTGTGGCAAAACCGTCCATGACACCGTCCATACCGCATCTGGTCAGCAGAGGGATCTCCTGGGTATAGACCCCAAGGTTGGCATTGCCGGATCTGTGGGTTAAAAAATCAGCATGCGCTCTGGGCAGAAAAAACAGATTGTCCAGGTCCTCTGATTTGACCAGTTCGATTATGCCGCCGGTTACCATGACGCCCAGCCACTCGGTGACATATCTTTGATCAAGCCCTGCCTTGTCAGCGATGGCAGCCACCGGCCGGGGGCAGTCAAAACCATCCATTACCTCAAAAAGACCGATACGATAACCAATGCCCATGGCAAGGTTCAGTGCCCCCATGTTTAAAATGTCGGTCAATTTATCCGAGAAAAGGTCTTTTTTACTCCTGTCCATTATTTTCTCCTGAAAAAACGATTATCCGCAAACAACAAGATAAACGCATTTGATCTTCTGTAAAACATAAAAACCCGGTATCCTTTATTCATTTACCGGGGCTCAAATATTAGCCGCCGTCTTCAGATAGTCCGTCAGAAACATTCCCAGCATAGCCAAACATTCCATATCGAGAAATTTTTCAGCCCGTTTTTCAAACAAAACTTTACACTGAGTTGAGAATTCATCGTCACCATCATTGAAAAGCAAAAACAGCGGCACTCTGTGAAGTGGGACAAACCACATGGCCAGATCATAGGGCAGGTTGATTCCCTTAGGAGTGCCGCCGTTTAATAATTTACAGGCCTGTTTGAGTTCATCCAGCTTTCCGCCAAAGCTTATGGCAATGGACTGTTCCACATTTTTGCGGTAGGCATCTGCAAACGGGGCCGCATCTTCAAAATCCTGGTAAGCGGCCCACTCATCCCCGTCCGGTTCACTGGTCGGGCACATGAGCAGATATTTACTCAGAACCACACAGATGGCATGATTGGGTTTGGCACCGGAGGGATCGGCAATACCGGCGGCAGATACCTTGTGCAAAATACCGAAGAAAGGGATGGTTACCTCGTTTCCATCCACGCTCACGCCCAGCCTTTCAGGCAAGGTCGTCAGATCGATTTTTGCAATTTCAGCCAAATAATCTTCATAGGTTTTTTTAAAAATAGCTGCCTGTTCCTTCATGGTGGCATTCCTTTTTTTGGAGGACATGAATTAACGCGGATCGACACTGCCGGATGTCGGATCCGCTTTCAAATTTTTCGATAATTTGATTCCTCAAGACTGGTCCAGTGTATTTTATCTTATGGAAGAGCATGTAACAAAATGTGTCTGATGCCAACAATTTTTTATTAATGAGTTAAACAAAAATCTACTGCCTTACTATAATTTCCCAAAATATTAACCCACCTTTATGAGAAATAAATTCATCTCCATGACCCTACTGTTGTGATGTCTATCTATTATGAAGGCCGGAATAGGCTAACGATGTCAGCGCTACATGGAATGATAAAAAAGCGACTCCGGCAGAGGCCATACTGGCTCTGCACAAATCATGGCCGGGCATACGCCGTTGTCACCCATTCTCGATGGGGCCGACGGCAATAGAAACGGCCGGATCGACATGGCCGATGTGATTTTTCTTTTTCAGGATATTTCAGGGACGCGTCGATTTTTGAATCCAACTTGGAAATGTCGTTGCGCAAAACAAAAAATCAAATACCTTGACAAACAGTCAGATATTTAAGTATGAATAATGATATTATCATAGGATTGGAAAACCATATGAACAACTCAATAAACATTTTTCATACAACAACGTTTTCAGGCTTTTGGTGGTGGCATCTGACCAAGGAGGTGTGACCACCGGTTTATAGCATCTTAACCTGCTAATATAAAACTGATAAAGGACTGTGGCGCATCGACGCCACAGTCCTTTATCAGTTTTACGGGGCTGTGATATATCGCAGCCCTTTTTTAATTTATGCGCGCGTTATTTAGCCATCGCCCCGGACGAAATCCGGGCAGAATAAATGTAATAATACAAGGAGAAAACATCATGCTGATTGTCATGGATAAGAATGCAACATCTGATCAGATCGATGCCGTGGTTATCGCCATCGGCGAAAAAGGTTACAAGGCCCGGCCTATTCCGGGGGGAGAGCGGGTTTCCATTGGGATACTGCACAACAAAGGGCCTGTGGATACCGCCCTTTTTGCCGGCTTCCCCGGGGTAAGGGATGTCATCCCGGTGACCCGTCCTTACAAACTGGTCAGCCGCGAATTCAAATCAAACGATACCATCATTCAGGTCGGTGATATTGCCGTCGGCAACGGTTACCTGACCATGATTGCAGGTCCCTGCGCCATTGAAAGCCTGGAGCAGGCCCTGACCATTGCCCGTCATGTCCAGCAAAGCGGGGCCCAAATTTTCCGGGGTGGTGCATTTAAACCCCGCACCTCTCCTTACTCCTTCCAAGGGCTGGGTCTGGACGGGCTCAAAATTCTGGCCACCGTCCGCGAGGAAACCGGCATGCCCGTGGTGACAGAGGTGATGGATTTTGAAACCTTTGAACTGGTGGAAAAATACGCCGACATCATCCAGATCGGCACCCGGAACATGCAGAACTTCAGTCTGCTGCGCCGGGCCGGCCAATCTCATAAACCGATTATGCTCAAACGGGGGATGGCCGCAACCATCGACGAGTGGCTCATGGCCGCCGAATATATTTTAAATGGCGGCAATGAAAATGTCATACTGTGCGAAAGAGGGGTGCGTACCTTTGTCCACCACAGCCGCAACACCCTGGATCTGTCTGCCATCCCGTATGTCCGTCATGAAAGCCATCTGCCGATTATCGTCGATCCCAGTCATGCTGCCGGGCGTCGCAACCAGGTGATGCCCCTCAGCCGGGCTGCCATTGCCGGCGCGGCCCATGGATTGATGGTCGAGGTTCACCATGCACCGGATCAGGCCCTGAGTGACGGGGCCCAATCCCTTTACCCGGAGCAGTATGGAACGCTCTGCCGCGAAGTGACCGCCATCTTCAATCTGCTGCACACCGATATCGGGTAAATGATGGAACGGCAGTGACTATTCTGATATATCAAAAATGAGAGATTCTCAGAAACAAAGGTGCCCGATAAATGCTAATAGATGTCTTTGTGAAATGGCGGGGTGGGTAACCACTTTTTTTCAGGTTATTTGTCAATAAAAAATATGATACATAGGGTTATCTTTTTCAAATTCAAATAAAGGCGGGCGTCAAACCATGCAAACGATTAAGATCCAAAGCAACGACAAGGAGTCCAGTATCCTAATTGGGGAACGGCTTGAAAACTTTAGCCGTCTCATATCGGTTGGACAAGTTGTGGTGATCACCGACACAAACGTTTCCCACTGTCATGGCTCCAAATTCGTTCATGCCGACATCATCACCATCGGCACCGGGGAAAAAATCAAAACCCTGAAAACCGTTAAAGAAATATACGCCCGGCTGCTGGCGCTCAAGGCCGACCGTTCAACCTTTATTGTCGGCATCGGCGGGGGGGTGGTCTGTGATATTGCCGGCTTTGTCGCATCAACTTATATGCGCGGACTCCGGTTCGGGTTCGTGCCGTCGACCCTTCTCGCCCAGGTGGATGCCTCCGTGGGGGGAAAAAATGGGGTCAATTTCAAGGGCTATAAAAATATGGTCGGTGTTTTTAGCCAGCCCGAATTCGTCATCTGCGACCCCCGGCTTTTAACCACCCTGCCGCACAGGGAAATCCTCAGCGGTTTAGGCGAGATCCTAAAACACGCCGCCATAGCAGATGCCGGCATGTTTGCCTTTCTGGAGGAAAATTATGCCAAAGCGCTTGCCCTTGATCTACCGGTGATCCGGAAACTGGTATCTGATTCGATCGTCATTAAATCTGCCATTGTCAACCGAGATGAACAGGAAAAAGGAGAGCGGCGCAAACTGAACTTCGGTCATACCTTCGGCCATGCCATTGAAAAAACCATCGGCATTTCCCACGGAGAAGCTGTGGGTGCCGGTATGCTGATGGCCTGCCGCCTGGCTGCTCGAAAAGGCCTCCTGGCCCGGCCGGTAATCAAACGGTTTAAAACACTGCTGACCCGCCTGAACCTGCCCACCGAGATCAATGGGGAGCCGGCCGCCCTGAGGGATGCCATCCACAAGGATAAAAAACGGGAGGGGACGAAAATACATTTTGTTCTGCTCAAGGCCATCGGCAAGTCGGTTGTGGTCGAAATACCGATAAAAGAACTTGAAACTGAAATTGAAAACATTTTGTAATCTCGCTTTCTTACTATTTTATGCGACTCGCTCCCGCCACTTATAAAAAAAGTCTTAAAAAAACGCCTTAGGCCCTTTTTTAATGTTCTGTTTTCTCATACCCGACATTATTTCTCCCACAAATTTTAAAACAACTCCTTGCCCTGATTATCGTTTCAACCAAAAACACGCATCCCTTCAAAGGTCAGGCTTCAGCCTTTTTTAGAAAGGGCTGAAAAATGATCAAGACCAAAATTTTTACCTGTTTACCTCCGAGAATCGATGATTACTGCACCGCGCTGTTTTATATTTTGCGGTTGACTATTGGCACATAACCCGTTAATCATTAGTAGTCGCGTATGGCTTTGAATTTAATAAAAAAAGAAAATATCCCATGGCTAATTTTTTATTTGTTCTAAGTAAAGATGACAATGAGGCTGCAACCAGATGCTTTCAATTTTCCAAGATTGCGCATTCAAAAGGTCATAAAACAGATATATGTTTTATTGACAACGGCGTTAATTGGGCCGACTCCGAGAGAAAATTAAATATTCCGACACCAACCGGTGACTGTCCCAATGATTATTTACCTTATCTGGTTGAAAACCAGGTGCCCATCGGTGTTTGAATTCCATGTGCCAAGGCTCGTCAGGTTGACGAGACAAAATTTTTCTCAAACATGAATTTATCCGGTGGACCGGACCTGATAGATCTGGCTGCAAAAGCCAAAGTGTTTAATTTCTGACAATAGTTATTTTATATGCTGCCACCGACCCGAATTTTTCCATTTTGTTCTTGAATATCAACATATTGTGGTTTTGCCATCCAGGATATAAAATATTAGGTCCAGATTTAATTCAATTTGGCATAAACTGTTCACCATAGCAGGCAAAGTGAAATTTTTAACAATTCTGAAGTTAAAAATTCCATTGTTATTGTTAAATTCATATTTTTCAAAAAGTGGCGTTTTCCGCTAATGGCTGGAAAATCAACCTATGATCAATTGGAATAAAGGGTCACCGAATTAAAGCAGGAGATAAAAAAACTTAGACAAACAGAGGATGCACTTTGGGAAAGTGAGTACCAGGCCCGGCAATATCTTGCCATCGCCGGGGTCCTGTTTGTTGCCATGACTGCCCATGCTATGAAAGGGGATCGGGGAAAATGTCTTACAGGCGGTATGGATGATTACCTTGCAAAGCCGATTAAATCTCAAAAACTTTGCGATATGCCTGATAAGGGGATAAAATATTGTCGTATGCATTCACAGGATTATGGGAAACGTACACGAAAATGTTCGACCCGATTGGGAATTGCATTTTTTCACCGGGCCATGAACATCAATAGCAAGACCCGAAAATGCAGAAGAATCGGTTTAATTGATGACGGAGTTAAGATGAGCACCTATCGAAAAATTACAAATGCAAGGACATTGCTGGAACTCACTGAAAAGGCCAGTATGGAAGAAATCAAGTCAAATTACAGACGGCTCATGCGAAAATGGCACCCGGATCATTGCGCCGGGGATACTGAGCAATGCAGAAAAATGGCCCAAAAACTGTCAAATGCATATGCCATCATTGTTGATTATTGCAATTATTATCAATACTCTTTTGCCAAAGATGAGGTAAAAAATTATTTATCACCAAACGAATGGTGGCATGAACATTTTGGAAATGGTTTTTCCTGGAATAATGCCAATAAAACATAAACCCCTTACTCTTCCAGACGACTCGCCCATGGAGGTATGAAAAGACAAGACAATGGATATTCAGCGATGTTTTGAAATTCTTGAGATTGACCCCGATGCCGATGCAGATGAGGCAAAACAGGCCTATAAAGATCTGGTCAATATATGGCACCCGGATCGTTTCTCTTCCAATCCCAGGCTCCAAAAAAAATCCGAGGACAAACTCAAGGAGATCAATATCGCCTACGAGACGATCCACCGGGTTTTATCGTCCCAAAAAACTGGCAGCCCTTCACCTGCACAGCAAAACGGATCCCCAAAAACGCCCCGAACAGCACCAGATTCAGCCCCGGGTAACCCTACGAAAGATTACAAATCGAAACCACAAACCGGCACATCCGGTAAAACAGAGGCTTTTGTTGAAGCTGGCACGG
>Ga0307991_1001150_pt1 | contig 18820 bp, 24 predicted proteins | sample EllFjometagen131_FD_203146 | JGI IMG/M metagenome (GOLD analysis project Ga0307991, IMG submission 203146) | Marine microbial communities from Ellis Fjord, Antarctic Ocean - #131 | ecosystem: Environmental > Aquatic > Marine > Unclassified | place: Southern Ocean | collected 2014-10-08 | reverse complement strand
ACAGAATGCACAGAAGAACAAGCACATAAAGCATTAGAAGAAACAGGCGACCTTACAGAAGCTATTTTAAAACTAAGTTAAATTCTAAAAATCAAAAGATTTATAAATATCTATAGATATCTATAGATATCATGGAAACAAAACAAATAAATCTTAAAATACCCACAAATCTCTTATTAGCTGCCCAAAATTATGCAGATAATTATGGGTTTAGAAATATTCAAGAACTAGCTACAGAAAGTATAAGAGAAAAAGTATTTGAAAAAAATCAATTTGATGAGAATTTTACAAATCAAAAAATTCAATTAATAAATCAGTTAATAAGCCTTTCTTTAAAAAAGAAAGATTTTTCTACAGAAGAAGAATTAAATAAAATTCTTCTAAAATGAATTATAAGTTAATCTCCTTAAACATATTTAATGACCAAGTAAGTAAATTAGATAAAAAATCTAGGGCAAACATCCACAACAAAATACAATTAATAAAAGAAAATCCTTTTAGATTTAAAAAAATACATTCAATTACATATTCTAGAGTTTTTAGAGTAAGATTAAATCTTAAATCAAAGGAAACAAGATTAATCTACACCCTAATAAATCCAAACATAATCTTAGTTTGTTTATTAGATAGAAAAAAGGATTATAAAGATCTTGAAAAATACTTAAAAAAGATAAAACAAGAATTAAACCTCTAAGTTAAATATATTCTCCAATACCAACATCTATTTTAAATTCAATTACCTTTGATTATCGTGGAATTTTATATATCAAATCTTCAAAAAGCAGAACAAAACATAAAAAAAATAGAAAATCTAATTGTTCTTGCGCAAGTCTCTAAAAATAAGAGATTAATGCTAATAGCATTAGAAGAAATAGAAAAAACCGTAAAAAACTGCATAAGTGCAGTATTACATTATGAACATACTATAAAACGAGCAAAATTATCTACAGATGCTCTTTCAAATTTTAAAACCTTTGAACAAAAATCCTCAAAAAATTACATCACCCCTCAAGAACTAAAAACTATAAAAGACATCTTAAATACAACAAAAGCACACAACAAAAGCCCCATGGAATTTCTAAAACATGGAGAAATAGTAATTTTATCTGAAAATCAAGACATAATTAAATTGCCAATGCAAAAATTAACCACTTTTTTGTCAACAACAAAAGAGATCTTAATAAAAATTAAATCTAAAATAAAAAGATAGGTATAAAAACTATAAGCCATTTGTACTCTAACTCACAATTTTTAAACATGGAAGATATTATTAAAGAAAAAATAAGTGCAGATCATTTACTTTATGTTAGTTTGAAATATACTAAAACCTGCGATGTTATCTATAATCTTCTTTTAAGATGGAGAAAAATGATTAGTACAAGCATAGATGCCTTATTACGACACGCTAAGGTTAAAGGGAGAATCAAAGAAGTTCCCGAGAATAATGTAAGAAAAATTGAACAAATGAGAATTACATTTAAACGAGATAAAAATTTTAAAGAAGTCATAAAATTCTATGAAATGTTAAGAAAAATCGAAAGTTTAAGAACAGAAAGAATTGGAGAATTTAGAAAAAATGTATCATTAAAGATTTCTTATAAGGGGGAGATAGTAGAAGTTAATTTGGAAAAACTAAAAGAGTACGCAGAAATGCTAGAAAAGTTTATAAGTACAACAAAACAATTTCTCTTATCTTAATTTAAAATGAGGAAGAAAATCATTGTAATAACTTCAGGAAAAGGGGGCGTGGGCAAAACAACTACAGCTATCAACTTAGGTGCAGCTATTAACTATTTTGGCAAAGACGTTTTAATTGTAGACGGAAATCTATCTACACCCAATGTTGGAATTCATTTAAATTCACCAGAAGTTCCAATTTGTTTAAATCATGTATTGCTAGGCAAAGCAGAACCTTATGAAGCAGTTTACGAACATGATTCTGGATTAAAAATAATGCCTTCTTCTTTATCTATTAGAGAACTTGGAAAAATAAAATCAGAAAAAATTAAAGAATTAAAACCAGATTTAAAAAAATTAGGAGACTATATTATTTTAGACAGTGCAGCAGGATTAGGAGATGAAGCTTGTTCTGCAATTGAAGCAGCAGATGAATTAATTTTAGTTACAAATCCAGAAATGCCTGCAATAACAGATGCACTTAAAACAATTAAATTAGCACAAGAAAAAAACATTAAAGTAAAAGGAATAATAATCACAAGAGTGAAAAAAAACAAATCAGAAATGCAACCCGATATTGTAAAAGAAATGTTAGAAACACCAATTTTAGGAAGTATTCCTGAAGATATTGCTGCTCAAGAAGCATTAAATCTTAAAGACGCATTAGTTCACACACACCCAAAATCTAATTCAGCAAGAGCCTACAAAGAAATTGCAGCACGATTAATAGGAGTAGATTATGATTCTAACAAAGATAGACATAGTTTTTGGAAAAGAATATTTGGAAGAAAGTAATTTTGTAAGATATATCTTAGAATATAGATATTAAAAAATATATAATAGAAACTATATATTATAATATATAATTAACCAACCCTGCTGCCCAATTCAATATCTGATTCAGGTGTAATCAAAATGACCTTTTCATTATCTGCTGTCGACGCTGCTAACAACATTCCTTGAGATTCAATTCCTCTCATTTTACGAGAAGTTAAATTTGCAAAATAAATAATTCTCTTACCTTTTAAATCCTCTTTAGAATAATATTCCTTTAACCCCGCACAAATAATCCTCTTTCCAATTTCTTTACCAACATCCAATTCAATTTTATAAAGTTTATCAGCACCTTCTATTTCCTCAACAGATTTAATTTCAGCTACTCTTAAATCTAGCTTTCTCCAATCATCAAAATTAACTTCTGTCATGGTCATAATACCCTCAAGTTTTTTAGGTTTATTAGTTTTATCTTTTAACTTTGAGCTAATTTTCTCTTTAGTTTGTTCTTGCTTAAATCCTATTTTCTTAAATAAAATTGGAGATTTTACCATTTTAATAATTTTCAAAGGTTTTGAGATTTCTTTTAAATCTATTTTAAATCCAAATTGCTTTGCAATTTTCTCAGAAGTTTCTGGAATAAAAGGCCACAATAAAATAGCAATAGCTTTTATTGAATCCGCAACTTCATAAAGAACTTTTTTATCTTTAGTTTCCCACGGCTTTTTATTCTGAACATATTCATTACAAACATCAATAAATGCAAAGATTTCATTCAAAACTTTGTCTAACCCATAATTATCCATTAATTTTTCAATATTTTTTAATTTTAATTTTTTAATAAGTTTGTTTTCACATTTTTCTAATCCATTCTTTTCAATTAAACCACTAACCCTGCTAATTAAATTCCCGAGTTTATTTGCAAGTTCATTATTGTGTCTACTAATAAGAAGCTCTTCTGAATAATCAAAATCCTCAAAAGTAGATCCTCTTAACAAAGAATATCTAATACTATCAGAATCATATTTTTCAACCAAAGCTATTGGAGAAATAACATTTCCAAGACTTTTACTCATTTTTTTACCCCCAACATTAACATACCCATGAACCAACAAAGTATCTGGAAGTGCATAACCTGCAGACATTAACATGGCAGGCCAAATAACAGAATGAAACCAATTAATTCCTTTTCCAATCACATGCAAATTTGCAGGCCAATGTTTTTCTGCCCCAGAAATATAATTAATTAAAGCATCTATCCAAACCCAAACCTTAAAACCTTTTTCTCCAGGGAAATCAACACCCCATTCTGCATCTTTACGAGTTATACAAACATCTCTTAAATCCCCCTCTAACCTAGATAAGATTTCTTTTTTCTTTGATTCAGGAACAATATGTTTTTTAGCAAATTTAATTAAATCTTTTTTATATTTACTTAATTTAAAAAAATAAGCTTCTTGTTTCATATGTTCGGGTTTTTTATTATGTTCTGGACATTTTCCATTAATCAATCCTTTTTCAGTAATATAAGATTCACAACCAGTACAATAAAGCCCTTCATAAGAATCTTTATAGATATCTTTTTTTGCTAACATTTTCTTAAGAATCTTATGAACAACTAAAGTATGTTCTTTTGTCGTTGTTCTTACAAATTTATCATAACTTATATTTAATAATTTACACAACTTTTCAAAAAGTTGAGCATTATTATTTATAAATTTTTTAACAGAAACTCCTGCTGCTTGAGCTGCTTGAACATTTTTTTGAGCATTTTCATCAACACCAGTCATAAAAAAAACATCTTTACCTTGTAATTTATTCCAACGTGCAATAACATCAGCTACAACTTTTTCAAAGGCATGGCCAATATGAGGTTCTGCATTAACATAATCTATTGCAGTTGTAATGTAAAATGTTTTATTTGTCATAATAAAGATTAATTTAAGAAATATTTAAAGATAACTATCTCTCATATAAATTCATAACATAATCTTCAACAGAAAAACCTTTTTTTATTCTTTCATAAAGTTTTTTATCTTGAACTCGGGGGAGGGAAAATTTTTGCCAATTAATCATTCCTGGAGCTGTTCTTGAATCTAAAATATGCAAAGCATATCTAAATTTGGTATTTTTTGTTTTTCCGAAAGTTGATTGCCTTAGCTTAATTATAGATCCTCCCTAAGATTGTAATTGTTCTATTAGAATTTCCAAATTATTTTCTCTATCTGATCTCTCTCCTAAAACAATAAAAATATATCTTGCCATCTCATCAAAATCTGGGCAAGCACCAAAATCCCATCTAATATGCCTTTGGTTAATAAAAAGGTTTTCTAATAAAAGATTTAGAAGTAATTATTTTAGGCATAACATTTAATAACAAAAATAGTTTTTAATTACTATTGTGATAACATTCAATAAAAGATGGTGAAGAAAAACAAATTAAGTGTTGAAGAACTAAAGCACAGAACAAGAAGACTTTCAATTAAAGAAGGTATTTTCTGGACATTTAGACAAGCATTTGGAGATCACTATATTGCTCCTTTTGCAATTGCAATTGGAAGTTCAAATCCAATGGTTGCTTTAATAAGCACTATGTGGAACATGTCTTTTTTAACCCAAATTTTTGGAATAAAAATTTTAAGAAGATTCTCAAGAAAAAAGATAATCACTACTTCTGTATTCATTAACTCAATTGGATTTTTACTTATGGCCTTGATAGGATTTCTATATCTAAAGAACATTTGGATAGAATATCTTCCATTATTAATTCTTGGGGATTTATTTATTGTCTTATCTTCAATGGGTATTGGTCATCCTGCATGGTTTTCTTGGATGGGAGATGTTGTAGACTCCAAATATCGAGGAAGATGGTGGGCAAAACGTTCAACAATCTTAACATTTATGTCTATAACATTGACAATTATCGCTTCTTTTATTTTAGAATATTTTAAGAAGGTAAGTCTAGAAATGGTTGGTTTCATAATCTTTTTTTCAATTGCATTTTTAGCTAGATTGTATTGTGTAAGTATTTTGAAAAAACATTATGAACCTAAATTCAAAAAAACAAAAGAAAAGAAATTTAAAATACTAAAATTTGCAAAAGAAATATCAAAAACAAATTTTGGAAAATTTATTTTATTTAGAGGAATACTGGCAATGAGTATGATGATAACTTCTCCTCTAGTTGCAATTTATTTATTAAGGTATTTGGGATTTAATTATCCCACATATATTATAATAGCTCTTTCAGGAATGATCTTTTCAATATTTACTTTAAATATTTGGGGAAAATTAGCAGACAAATATGGTAATTATCGAATAATCCTTCTTTCAACTATACTTATTCCAATGATCCCGATTCTTTGGATATTATCTAGTTCAAAAATATATTTATTTTTAGTTCCAGGAATAATTGGAGGAATTGGATGGTATGGATTTTTACTTGCTTCAAGAAACTTTGTATATGATAATAATAAAAAAGTAAACAGAGCAAAAGCAATAGCAATAATGAATTTTGCATTAGGTTTAGGAGCCACCATGGGAGGCCTCTTATCAGCAGCTCTAATCAAATATCTACACACAACGTGGATAGAACCAATAATATTAATTTTCTTTATTGGGGCCATCTTAAGAATGATTGCTGTATTTTTCTTTGTTCCAAGATTAAGAGAAATAAAACACAAACAAAAATTCAAAGGTTTTAAAGAATTAGAACACTTAGTTGTAAAAGATTTAGGACCTGCTTTAATTGAAGAAGCTCATGAAATAGAATCTATTAAAAACTATATAAAAGAATAACAAAAGCTAACCTTTTTAAAATAAGCCACCATAATATAAAAACCATGTTAAGAAAAAAGAAATGCAAAAATTGTGGAGAAAAAATAAAAAATAATTATGAATTTTGTCCTAATTGTGGATTTCAAATAAGAAAATCAAAAAAACAAAGCGGAATGTTGGGTAGAAATGATTATATTGAAAATGAACCTGCTGAAATGCCTTCTATGTTTGGAGGAATCTCAGGGGGAATGCTAAATAAAATGTTAGGAAGTGCTATGAAAATGCTTGAAAAAGAAATAAAAAAAGGTGTTCAAGAAATACCTAAGCAACAACCAAATGCAAGAATAAAATTAATGATAAATGGAAAAGAAATAACTCCAAGTGTAAAAAGGATTGAAAAACAAGATAAAACCCCCATAAAAACTTTGCCAATAAATTTTTCTTTAGAAAATTTAAAGAAATTTAAAAAGTTACAAAAAAAAGAACCAAAAACACAAATACGAAGATTAGGAGATAGACTAACTTATGAATTAGAAATCCCTGGAGTAGATTCAATCAAAGATGTCTCAATAATCAAAATAGATAAAGGTATAGAAGTAAAAGCTCTTGCAAAAAAGAAAGCATATGAAAAAACAATCTCAATAGATCTTCCATTAACAAAATATATGTTGCTAAAAGGCAAGCTTTTCTTAGAATTAGACACAAAAGAGTAAATCCTCAAATTCGCAAAGCTTTTAAATAATTTTAATCATTAATTTCTAAGTGATCCTGTAGCTCAGTCTGGTTAGAGTACTGCTCTGATAAATTTTGATGTTCGGATTGAATTTTCACTCCCCCTTCATCTAGGATGGGGGTTCAGAAAGGCAGGGGTCCTCGGTTCAAATCCGAGCAGGATCATTTTTCTTTAATTTAAACCGCTTGGAGTTTAACATTGAATTTTATGAAATGTTGCACCAAACATAGTAAGAACGCAAATCCAGATAAGATCATTTTCTCTCACAAAACCTTTTTAAACCAATTTTATCTAATCAAATCATGGCAGAGAAAAAAACACCTGTAAAAAAGCCAAAAGAAACTAAGAAAGAACCTTCTAAAAGTGTTGAAGGAATGTATCATAAAATTAAAGAAGCATGGAAAAAACCAGAGAAGAAATTACTTAGAGAAAGAATGGTTGAATGGAGAAAATCAGAAGTTTTTACAAGAGTTGAAAAACCATTAAGATTAGACCGAGCAAGAAATCTAGGATATAAAGCAAAAAAAGGATTTGTAATGGTTAGAATAAGAATTAAAAGAGGGGGTCATAAAAGACCAAGACCAAATAAGGGGAGACGATCAAAAAGATTACATATTAGAAAGAATCTAAAAATGAGTTATAAGTGGATTGCTGAACAAAGAGTTGAAAGAAAATTCAAAAATTTAGTTGTATTAAATTCATATTTAATTGGAAAAGATGGGCAACATTATTTTTACGAAGTAATTTGTGTAGACCCTCAAAGACCAGAGATAAAAAATGATAAAAATTTAAACTGGACTTGTAGACCAGTAAACCAAAAAAGAACTATGAAAGGTTTAACAAGTGCAGGAAAGAAATCAAGAGGATTGAGAAACAAACATCCTACTTCTAAAGTTAGACCAAGTATTAGAGCTGGAAGAAGAAAGAAATCTCAAGTTGGAATTAGAAAGAAACACAAGTTATAATTTTTTATCGGAAATATTTTTATAAGTAGCTTCCATTTTTATTAGATGGAAAAACTATTACTTTTTATTTCCCTTATTCTTGGATTTTTTTGTAACAAAATTTTATTCTGGAAATAAAACTGAGAAACAAGGAAGATTTAAATCCTTGAAATTTAGTCTTAAGAAATATTACATTCATTTGCATCATGGGTTTATTTCATTTATCATTCTCCTTTTTTTATATATAATTGATTTCTATAATAGTTTAATTTATGGATTTCTTATTGGATTAATTGTTCAAGGATTAACTTATAATGATTTTTATAAATTCTATTATAAAAAAAATTAATTAACGCTCTCCAAAAACCTTTTAACTCCTTGATTCTCAAATAGATTATGAAAAAGAATTTCACAACAGAAGAAGCAAAAGAAATTGGTGAACAATTAGGCATTCAATGGGATAAATTTGATGTAGAACAATTTAGAATTGGAATGGGCATCGAATTAGAACACGGAACAATTGACCTTAAAACAAATGTTTCTAATGACAATGCTTTAACTACTGGAAAGATTGCCCTAGCTCATTTAAATGAATTTGCAGATTATTATACAAGACTTTTAGAAATGGAAGAACAAGCAGAAAAATTTTGGGAAAATAATTCTGAAATGCATGAAACCTCTGAACAAACAAAAGAACTAGCTAAAAAAGAAGGATTATAAATAAACAATCTTAAAAACAAATAATTCCTATTTAATTAATGGAAGAGATGATTTATAGAATAATTGCTATCATTGGTTTAATTTTAATTATATCTGGGACTCTACTAATTTCTGCAAAGAAAAAAAGAGTAAAAAGAAGATACATTTATCCTCTATTAATTGCAGGAGGAATTTGTTTAGAAATATATAGCATATACATACAAGATTTAATCTTCATAATTCTTCAAGCAGTTTTCATAGTAACTTCAATTTACGGATTAATTAAATATCATGAACATAAACACAAATGAGATACAAACTTTTAGCAGATTTATATGAAAATCTAAGTTCCACAACAAAACGTTTACAAAAAATAGACATCCTCTCAAAATTTTTAGAAGACCTAAGTGAAAAAGACTCTGATATTCTTTATTTATTAGAAGGAAATATTTATCCAGATTATGATGAAAGAAGAATAGGAATTTCAAATCAATTAGCAATAAAAGCAATTTCAAAAGCAACAGGAATAGATTCAAAAAAAGTAATCTCAGAATGGAAAAAAATAGGAGATTTAGGAGAAGTTGCAAAAAAATTAAGCTCTTCAAAAAAGCAAACAACTCTCTTAACCTCAAAAGTTTTGAAAACAGAAAAAGTGTTAGATAATTTAAGAAAACTCCCAGAACTAATAGGGCACGGAACAGTTGCAAAAAAACTTTCTTTAATAACTGAATTATTAACTTCTGCCGATCCTATAGAAGCACTTTACTTAACAAGAACCTTAATTGGAGATTTAAGAATAGGTGTTCAAGAGTCAACAATCAAATATAGTATGTTAAAAGCATTTTTCAAAAACAATAAAAAGTATGAAGATAAACTTCAAAAAGCAATTGATAGATCAAATGATTTAAAAATAGTTTTCACAATTGCTCGGAAAAAAAAGATAAAAGAATTAGAGAAAATAAAACTTCAAGTAGGACATCCAATAAAAGCCATGCTTGCACAAAAAGCAAAAGATATAGATGATGCCTTCAAAAAACTAGGAAATCCAATGGCTATTGAATATAAATACGATGGATTTAGAATGCTAATTCATAAAGCAAACAACAAAGTCACACTTTTCACAAGAAGTTTAGAAAATGTTACAAAACAATTTCCCGAAGTAGAAGCATATGTTAATGAATTTATCAAAGGAGATTCTTTTATTTTAGATTCAGAAGCAGTAGGTTATGATAAAAAAACAAAAAAATACACTGACTTTCAAGCAATATCTCAAAGAATAAGAAGAAAACATAATATTACAGACATGCAAAAAAAATTACCTGTAGAAGTTAATGTATTTGATGTACTTTATCACAACGGCAAATCAAAATTAGATGAACCTTTTCTTAAAAGAAGACAACTTATTGAAAAAATAGTCAAAAATCATCCTTATAAATTAATTGCTTCAAAATTCAAAAAAACTTCAAATAAAAAAGAAGTAGAAGAATTTTACAAAAAAGCTTTGAAAGATAAACAAGAAGGAATAATGATGAAGAATTTGCATGCAAAATACAAACCTGGAAAAAGAGTAGGACATATGTTAAAATTAAAACCAGAAACAAATGAATTAGATTTAGTTATTACCGGGGGAGAATGGGGAACAGGAAAAAGAGCAGGATGGATTTCTTCATTTATTCTTTCATGTAAAAGAGGAAATGAATATCTAGAAATAGGAAAAGTAGGAACAGGAATTTTAGAAAAAGCCACAGATGAAAACTCAATTACATTTGATAAATTAACAAAACTTCTAAAACCATTAATTATGGAAGAAAGAACAAAGAATATTAAAATTAAACCAAAAATTGTAGTAACTATCACTTATCAAGATCTTCAAAGGTCTCCAAATTATAAATCTGGATGGGCTTTGCGTTTCCCAAGAATAACTCTTTTAAGAGAAGATCGAACCGCCACAACAATTGCAACACTAGAAGAAATAGAAGAAGATTTTAAAAATTCAAAACATCAAAGTTATAGGTATGGTTAAGAAACACAATAATTCTTAAAAAGTACTCCAAATATTTCAAAAGAAGATTTAAGTCCAAAACCCTTAGCTGCATAATTTGTATCTTTTATACTATTATATACATTAACAAAAGGCACATAACTTCCAATCTTTTTTGTTAGATTCAATAATTTATTTTTCATTTTTCTTCAATTTTTTTCTATCAAAATAATTTCCTACTACAAATCCTCCCAATAAACCAAATCCCAAAACAAGAGCAGTATTCCCTTTTCTTTTTCTTTCTCTTTCTTCCCAAACTTGATATTCGAAAGTATTTTGAAGATCCTTTTTCTTAAATTCTAAACTATCTCTTTTCAAATCAACAAGAGAAACAATATACAAACAATCAATTTTTTTAAGATAATTATTTGCTTGATTTAAATACTCAATTTTATTCACCAAATTTTTATTTTCATAAAAAATCTCTGGTGATGGTTTTTCCAACAAATCTAAAGGAAAAAGAGACATTCCAAATCCCAATACAGGACCAATTATTCGAAACATATACTTATCAATAAAATCTTTTTCTTTCATTTCAAAACCCCCTCGACAAAATCATAAATCTCATTATGATATTTAATCCCAAAAGGGATTGCAGAACCCAATAAAGAAGAACTAGTATAACTTAAATAATCTTTAAAAGAAGGATTAAAAATTGGGTTCTTTTCTGATTGATTTTCTAAATATGAAATCCCTCTAAATAATTCCAATCCAACAGAAGCCAGGGGCAATCCAGTTGTGCAAATATCTAAAAATCCTTTCCCCACACCAAATACAAAATTTATTGTTGGCAAGGTCAAATTTTCTAATTTATTTCTCATTTTTAACATCCTTATAATATAATTCTTCGTAAATATCTACTATAAAATCTAAATGCTTACTAAGAACATCATAACTAGATTTTAAATGATTACTAAGAAGATTATGATTAGAATTTAAATTTGGATCATTAGAACGAATTACAACTAAATTATTTGGGGCATTTACAGTATAATAAATACTATCTTGACTATTTTTAATTTCGGGAAATCTCGAATCATCATTTTTTATAACATCCTTTCCAAAAGGTTCTAACATTTTCTCTAAATCATAATTATTTCCATTAAAACTGTCCCTAATTACTTTCTTGCCAAAAAATATATATTTTTTTTCTTCCACCGGTTTACTAATGTTGTCAACAAAAACATAAGCTGCAGCTGGGCCCTCATAAAAACCCAAACCAATAGCTAAATTTGCAAATGGTTTTTTTGAATCATAATGAACTCCAAAATCTTTTACCCTTATTTTTCCTTCACTTTCCAATTGATTCAATTTGCCATTGATTGTTTCAAGTAAATTAAACTTATTCTTAATATTTTTCATTGTAGAATAACAACAACCAAAACCCTTTTAAACTTTAGTTGTTAGTTAACATAACAACAAAATGGAAAAGTTAAAAGAAAAATTAACACAAGCTGGACTAACCGGAAACGAGTCCAAAGCATATCTAGAACTTCTAAAAAACGAAGAACTAACTGCAAATGAATTATCAAAAAAAATATCCACAGATAGAACACTTACCTACACAATTCTAAATCATCTTATAGAAAAAGGATTAGTCTCATATATAACTAAACAAAACAAAAAATTCTTCAAAGCAGAAAAACCAGAAAATCTAATGAATCGAATAAGAAAAAAGGAATTTTTAGTAAAAGATTTAATAATAGAATTAAACAAAATTCAAAAACAGACAAATTTACCTTATGAAATAAAAGTCCTTGAAGGAAAAGAAGGACTAAGAACTTTATTTGGAATAATCCTAAAAAATAAACACTTTCTCTCTTTTGGAGGAACTGGAAGAGCTTACGATAAATTATATGAAATTCAAGCCCTTGCAAAAAAAATGAAAAAAGAAGAATACTCTGGAAAAATGATTCTTCAAGAAAAATATCGTGGGCATGAAGTAACCAAACAAAATATAATAAAAACAAAATACTCCAATGCAAAAGCAGAAGCCACCACAGTAATTTTTGGAAATTATGTTTCAATTCATCTTGCAAAAGAAAAACCACTAATAATTTTGATAAAAAATAAAGATATAGCAGAAAGCTACAAAAATCACTTTGAACAACTTTGGAAAATCGCAAAAAAGTGACATACAACAAAGTATTCAAACACAAAAAGTGAGGCAACAACAATCTTCGGAAATTATGTTTTAATTCATCTTGCAAAAGAAAAACCACTAATAATTTTAATAAAAAGGATTTTCCTCTACTAAACCCAAAATCATAAGTTATAAAATATATTAATACTTAAATTCCTTAACCTTTCCTTTCTTAATATTTTTCTCACTAACCCTCATCTGAGATTTTATTCCTTTTTCTAACTTTTCTAATTTCTTTTTTCTTTCTTTAATTTGCTCAGAAAAACCTTCAATTTCTTTTCTCCAATAATCAGGGGTTGTATCTAATCTTCCCTTTTCAAATTTTAATTTACTTTCGTGTTTTTTCTTCTGCTTCTCTAAACCTTTAACTTGCTTTTCTAATCTTTTTTTTCTTTTTACCATTTTTTAACTTCTTCTTCTAAGAGTTTAAGCATTTGTTGAGCTTCTTTTAGAGGGGTTTTACTTAAAACTTTATTTTCATTCTTAACATAAAGATATCTCTCATAAATCTTACTGCTAACTAATCTCTCAAACTCTTTATTGGACCATAAAATTCCTTTTTTTAATTTCCCCACAATATATAAAGATTTTAATCTCAAAATTAAAGAATAGGAAACAGAATCTCCTGTATTGCAATTTCCTAATTTAGAGTCCAGCTCAATCATTTTCCTAATTTTTACTATCGCTTTTTGAGTTTCCATTAAAATCCTACGAATGTGTTTTTCCCCTATTTTAAGATCTTTGAATGTTTCAATTAAATTATTATTTAAAAGGGTTTTAGCTTCCTTGATCATAGGAAGATAATAAATTAAATTATCCTTTAGACTTTGCTCTAAATCTTTCATTGATACAAGAGTCAAACTATATCTTCCTTCATTAATTGTTTTTGTTGTATTTTGTGTAACTACCAAAACATCTATATCACTATGTAATTTGTTTTCCCCTCTTGCATAACTTCCCACTAAATACATTCCAAGAATTTCTTGCGCAAGTTTATGATTCTCTAATATTTTCAAACTATCTAATAAAGGATTTGGAGCTTCTTCCAAAACTGTTATTTTCACTGTTGCTCCAAGAAGCTTTCTAGGTAAAATAACTCCTGCAGAAGTTCCTACTTCTCTAGTAATTTTTATTAGTTCATATTTCATATTATAATAATATTATAATATCTTTATAAATGTTTATGACATCTTTAAAATTGATAAATCATAAGTTATAAAATATCTAAAACCCTTTAATTTTCATGAAAATATTAAAGAAAATATTCCCTTATCAAAATTATTTAATGTTGACAATAAAATTAATTCTAGTATTATCTATATTCAATGCCATAAGCCTTCATCTATGGCACCTTGCATCTACAAACATCTTCCTGCTTGTCCTAATGTTTATACCTCAAATTCTCAAAAAAAGTTCAAAAATGGAATTACCTAAGGAATTTGAATTAATCTTATTAGGGTTTGTTATAATTACTTTATTCTTAGGAAAAGTTAGTACAGTTATTGCTCCAATAATTTTTGGAATAGCAACAGGACTTATTGGATTCACAATTTTATTATTCTTATACTCAAGTAATCAAATTAAGAAAAATTATCTTTTAATGATTTTATTTTCACTTAATTTTGCAATTGCATTGGGAGTAGTAATAGAACTAGCAAAATATTATCTTAAATTAGGTTTGGGGCAAGCAATTGATTTAACAGTTTATTCTTTTACTATGATGAACTTAACCTATGTAATTCTTGGATCTATAATTGCTTCAATAATTGGATATATTTACATGAAAACTCATTTAAACTTATTTGGAAAAATAATTAAAATGATAAAAAAATCAAATCCTAAATTAACACTTGCTTCTGATTTTTCAAAAGAAATCTTAGAATTAATAAAACAAGGAGAAAAAGAAAAATTAGAATTTAAATCCACATTAAGAACAAATCTTCACACAAATGAAATAGATAAAAAAATAGAAAATAATGTTTTAAAGACAATAATTGCCTTCTTAAATACTCGAGGAGGAACACTTTTAATAGGGGTCTCAGATAATAAAGAAATAATTGGAATTGAAAAAGATAATTTCTCAAATAATGACAAATTTCATTTACATCTTGTAAATTTAATAAAACAAAAAATAGGAAAGAAATATCTTTCTTCAATAGATTTTCAAACAGGAAAAATTAATAACAAAACTGTAGTGAGAATAGATTGTGATAAAAGTAAAAAATCTGTTTTTTTAAGGGAAGGTAAAGAAGAAGAATTTTACATAAGAGCTGGACCTTCAACAACAGAACTAAAAGCAAGTAGTTTAATTGATTATATTAACCAAAGAAATAAGGAAAAAGATTAAACAACCCTCTTCAATACCTTTATAAAGGTTTTTTTCTCTTTATAAATCAATGGTAATAAAAAAAGTAACTAAAAAAGCCAAAAAAAAACCCGTTCCAAAGAGTTCTAAAAAAGGTTCTACATATAAAATACAAAACATTGTTGCAACAACTTCTTTAGAAAAACCAGTTCCATTAACAAAATTAGCACGAACACAACCCAACACCGAATATAATCCAGAAACATTTCCAGGTTTAGTTCTTAGAATAAAAGAACCAAAATCAGCCGTTTTAGTTTTCTCATCAGGAAATTTAGTATGTACTGGAACAAAATCAGTCTCACAAGTTAAGCGAGTTATTCAAGAAGTTATAAAACAATTAAAAAAAATAAATGTAAAAGTAACTATTAATCCAAAAATCACTGTTCAAAATATTGTTGCTTCTGGAACAATAAATCTTAGTCTTAATTTAAATTTCTTAGCTCTAGAAATGGAAAACACAGAATATGAACCAGAACAATTTCCCGGTTTAGTTTATAAGTTAGTGGAACCAAATGCAACTTTCTTATTGTTCTCAAATGGTAAACTTGTATGTACTGGAACAAAAAATAAAGCTCAATTAGAAGAATCAATGAAACAACTTCTAAAAAATGTTAAAAAAGCTTTGAAAAATTATAAAAAAGAAAAACTAACTTAATCTTATCTTTTTCTTTCCAAAAATTTTATCATAAAAAAGTATTATTCAAATTGCCCATAATCCCTTCTAAAATAATGTTCTTCAATATTTTCATCAGAAATCTTATTAAAAAATCCATTGTAAAATCTATGAAAACAAAAAGTCTAAACTCACTAAAACAAATCAAAAACGAGTTTATTTAATAGAAATAATTTCCCCCATCAATAACAATTTCTTCTGAAAACTACTTTTAAATCCACATAAATATATAAAAATACAAACTACCATGATTTCTTATGGAAGAAGATAAAACCCCAAAAATAGAGGAAGCTCTAAGACAACAATCATCTAAACAAGAAGAGCTCTTAATTGAAGCAAAAGGATTTATTGACTATTCTAAAAAAGAAATTGGACAATCTTTAAAATCAGGAACAAATGTTGTTTTCATAGATTTCATGAATCTTTCAGAATTTTCAAACAGACTTGCAGATGAAGTTTTAGCAAATCCAGAAGAAGCTCTAAGATTAATTGAATTAGCAATAGAAGAAAGTGGAAGAGGTTCAAATATAAGAGTAAGACTTCAAAACATGTCAGATAGTCAAGATGTAAAAGTAAGAAACATTAGATCAAAACATTTAAACGAACTTATTGTAATTGAAGGAATAATCAGACAAGCTTCAGATGTAAGACCTCAAGTTGTAAATGCTAAATTCGAATGCCCATCATGTGGAACAGTTATCTCTGTCTTACAAATTGAAAAGAAATTCAGAGAACCAACAAGATGTTCTTGTGGAAGAAGAGGAGGATTTAAACTAATTTCAAAAGAAATGGTTGATACTCAAAGATTAATCATAGAAGAAGCTCCAGATATGTTAACAGGAGGAGAACAACCAAAAAGAATTAATGTCTTTGTTAAAGAAGATTTAGTTGAACCAAGAATGGAAGAAAAAACAACCCCGGGTGCAAGAGTAAAAGTTATTGGAATTTTAAAAGAAGTCCCAGTCCCACTTTCAACAGGAGGATTATCTACACGATTTGAATTAGCAGTTGAAACAAACAATTTAATCCCTTTAGAAGAAACCTTTGAAGAATTAGATATCTCAGATGAAGATGAAAAACAAATCTTAGAATTATCACAAGACCCAAAAGTCTTTGCAAAATTAGCAGAAAGTATTGCTCCAAGTGTTTGGGGTTATAAAGAAATTAAAGAATCTTTAGTTTTACAACTTTTTGGAGGAGTTCAAAAGAAAAGAACAGACGGACAAAAAACAAGAGGAGACATTCATTTATTATTAATAGGAGACCCAGGTGTAGCTAAAAGCGTATTATTATTATTTATGTCAAATGTATCTCCAAAAGGAAGATATGTTGTAGGTAAAAGTGCCTCAGGAGCTGGTTTAACTGCTTCAGTAGTTAGAGATGAATATCTAAAAGGATGGAGTTTAGAAGCAGGAGCTTTAGTTCTATCAAACAAAGGTTTAGTTTCAATAGATGAATTAGAAAAAATGGACCCTACAGAAAGAAGTGCCATGCACGAAGCATTAGAGCAACAAACAGTAACAATTTCAAAAGCTAATGTTCAGGCCACATTAAAGGCTCAAACATCGGTTTTAGCAGCTGCAAACCCTAAATTCGGGAGATTTGATCCTACACAAGGAATTCCACAACAAATTGATTTACCTCCAACTTTAATTAATCGTTTTGATATTATTTTTGCTTTAAGAGATTTACCAAATAAGATAAATGATGAAAAAGTTGCTACACATATTTTAACAGAACATCAAAAAGAAGCAAAAACAATGTTAATTAATAAAGATTTATTTAGGAAATACATTGCATACGCAAAACAAAGAATTATTCCAAAATTAACAGATGAAGCTGTAAATAAAATCAAAGAATTTTATGTAAATTTAAGAAACAAACCTATGAGAAGTGGATCAGAAATGAAAAGCATCCCAATTTCAGCAAGGCAATTAGGATCTTTAATAAGAATGGCTGAAGCTTCTGCAAAAGTAAGATTAAGTGAAACAGTTGATGACTATGATGCAGAAATAGCAATTAAATTAATAAAATATTATTTAGAACATACAGGTTATGATGAAGAAACAGGTCAAATTGATATTGATAAGATTTCAGGAAGAATACGATCTTCTCAAAGAAACAAAATATTCAAAGTAAGAGATTTGATACTAGAAATGAAAGAGGAATTTGGAGAACAAATTCCCATAGATGAATTAGAAAAAAAATTAGAAGGAGAAATGAACTCAGGAGAAATAGACGAAGCATTAGATAAATTAGCAAAAGAAGGAACCATCTTTAGACCAAGAAGAGGATATGTACAGAAAGTTTAAAACACTTAAAAATAATCCCAAAATTTTAAAAACCAAAATTAACTGAATCAAACATGACAGACCAACAATACAAACGAAACATTGCATACAAATTAAGAGTGGGCGAGTTATTATTAGGGAAAGCAACTTTTGATAATGAAAAATTCATATTTTTAGCATTAGGAAATAAAAAAGTAGTTAGAGTAAATGTCATTGGAAATATTGTAGAAAAATTTGAAAGTGAGGGAGACAAAAAATACTTATTTTTTACATTAGATGATGGTTCTGGGCAAATAAAACTAAAGGTCTTTGGAGATGATGTTGATAGGTTTAGAAATATTGTTCAAGGACAAACAGTTGGAATAATCGGAGTTTTAAGAAACTGGAACAATGAAACATATATTCAACCAGAAGTAATGAAAGAACAAGATCCAAAATATCTATTAATACGAAAATTAGAATCAGAAAAAGAAAGATCAAAAACAGCACCAAAAGCAGAAAAAGCAGAAATCGTAGCATTAAAAGATAAAATTCTACAAGAAATAAAAAAAGCAGAAGAATCTGGAGGCATTGACACAGAAACAATAATTATGAATTTTAGAGAGGCTTCACCAGACATAATTAATCAAGAAATTCAAAAGTTATTAGAAGAAGGAATTATTTTTGAACCTAAACCTGGAAGAATTAGATATTTAGGTTAAAA
>Ga0307991_1001149_pt1 | contig 18820 bp, 23 predicted proteins | sample EllFjometagen131_FD_203146 | JGI IMG/M metagenome (GOLD analysis project Ga0307991, IMG submission 203146) | Marine microbial communities from Ellis Fjord, Antarctic Ocean - #131 | ecosystem: Environmental > Aquatic > Marine > Unclassified | place: Southern Ocean | collected 2014-10-08 | reverse complement strand
AACTTATTATATCTTTGATAATGCCTTAAAAGAGATCGTGATCACACGAACTTTTGATGAAACCGACAGGTACACATTTGGAAAATTCCAGCTTGAGCATCCCTATAAGATGGATCTGGGAAAGGATATCATTACCGTCTATGATAAACAAAAGAATACAACAATGATCTTTGGGATCCTTGGACACTATCAAGACGAAATAATCGGTAATATCCAAATTAATAAATATCAGAAATTCATTTTAAGAGACTATTATATTTATCATCCTGAAACTGAAAAAAAGTTTGCAGTCAGCACAAATAAATGGAATGATTTCTCGCTAAAAGATAATGTGATCCTCTTGTCTGATAATGAGATCTGGATAGGTAAATTCAGTTATATTGCACAAAACGAGAGATGATGTGTTTTCGAAAGAAAAAATAATAAAACTAAAACCTTATTTATTACCAATTTCAGCCGGGTTTTTGTTAGGATTAAGCAGGCTTCCAATTCAGCTTGGATTCCTGGTGTTCTTTGCTTTCATTCCATTATTTTACTACTTTAAAGAACCAAGAAAAAAGAAAGAAATATTCTGGGCAGCAGCAGCTTTCAGTTCTGCATATACACTTGTGAGCCTGCATTGGATATCACTTGTAACCCTTCCCGGTTACCTGGGGATATTTCTTCTATTCGCAGTTTATTTCTATATTGTATTTCAACTTTTTTATTTTATCAAGCAGCAAGATCACAGGTTTGGATATCTCAGTTTTATTCTTATCTGGATAAGTTTTGAGATTTTGCAGAATTTTGGTGAATTCAGTTTTCCCTGGTTCAATTTAGGTTATTCGCTGGCAGATTACCTGCCTTTCATTCAACCTGTTGATATTGGTGGTTTACCTCTTCTGTCTTTATTGATCCTGATCGTTAATGTTCTCCTTTTCGGATTAAAGAGAAATTTCAAACGGAATATTATCATAATTTCCGTTATCATTATCGTTTGGTCTGCTTACGGCATTTTCAGGCTGAAGACAATTGAACTAATTAAAACCAATTTCAATGCTTCTATCGTGCAGGTGAGCATTCCGCAAGATGAGAAATGGGAAGAGATATACAGGGATTCTACCTTAAAACTTTATGAAGAATACAGCTACAAAGCTGCAGCTGAGAATACTGATCTTATTATTTGGCCGGAATCTTCCACACCTGTTTATTTATTAAGACAGATGGAATACAGGAAATGGATCTTGGATCTTTCAGATAAATTGAAAACTGACATTTTCACAGGATTCCCACATTACAAATATATTGGAGAAGATTATCATAATAGATATAAATTCTATAATGCTGCTACTCTAATTGGGAAAAACAGAGATGTCCACATTCCCTACTATAAGAATATACTGGTTCCATTTGGAGAACGAATTCCATTTTTAAAATATTTTCCGTTTCTTTGGGAAGTTCATTTAGGACAGGCTAACTGGGAATATGGAGAAAAGTTAGAATATTATACAGTGAACGGTTATAAATTCTCTCCGCTTATCTGTTTTGAAATTGCTTTCCCAGCCTTAACTACTGAAATGGCAAGGAATGATGTGGATTTCATTGTTAACATAACTAATGATGCTTGGTTTAAGCGCTCTGCCGGAACATATCAACATGCTTCTATGACCAAATTCAGAGCTGTGGAAACACGAAAGCAGATCTATCGCGCTGCTAATACTGGATATTCGCTGATCGTTTCTCCCACCGGAGAGATCCTGAAACAAACAGAACTTTTTGAAAAAGATGTGATCAACAGCCAGCTTTATACCTGTGAAAATAATTCTTACTTTACAAAATATTTCTTCTGGTTTCCATTTGTCTTCGTGATTGGTGCTGGCATAATTTTGGTTTATGCAGTAATCATTTATTTGATAAACAGAAAGAAGAAATTATGATTTGTGAATTTGAAAAATGAAGAAATATTATTATACGATTGGTGAAGTAGGTAACCTGCTTGATCTGAAAGCGCATGTTCTGCGTTATTGGGAAACTGAATTTCCGCAGGTTCATCCCAAGAAGAAATTCGGACGTAACAGGCGCTATAGTCCTGATGATATTGATATTTTAAAGAAGATCAAATACATGCTCCATACACAAGGTTTCACGATAGAAGGTGCCAGGAAGAAATTAAAAGAAAACCTGCTGCATAAAGAGCAGATCAGTCTGGATTTTTCTGTTGATAAAAAAGAAGCAAAAAAACATATAATTAACGAACTGAAGCAAGTGAAAGAATTACTGAAAAGTTAATAATCAGCTTTCGCGTTAGAATTTTTGCACTTCGAAATCATATTACAGTACTTCTTCATCAGCCCTATTTAATTGTTTTTTAACTAATATCTTATTATCTAATATTTCTATAACTCTTTCTCTATCTTCAAAAGGAAGTCTATCACCATTCTCAAAGAGTAATCCCTGATGAAAAATATTATTCTCATCAAATCTTGAATATACTCGAATCACTTTCTCAGTTTTTTGATCTTCGAAAACTTTAACAATTTTACTCTCTGTCTCTGATAGAATTCGCAGTTCTTTTAATTCAAACGAATATAAATTTAAGCTAATTAGTATAAAAGCGTTCAACATAACTACAATTATTGCTTTTTTCATATTTATAATCTCCGGAATATAGCGATAAGGAAATTTTCTAATCTCTATTTATATATTTGTGAAAAGATATAAGTAATAGTAATTATCAATTACATTATAATTATGTAAATTTTTCTGCATAAAAAAAGCCATCCGGCAGTTGCCGGATGGCTTTTTTGTTCTTACGCTGATTATTGTCTTTTTAGTTTTTTCAATTTAGGGCTATGGTTAGATTCTCTGCGTGGATGTTCACCTCGCAGTTCATCTGCTTTTTTCTGCTGCTCAGGAGTTAAGATATTCCATCTTTGTTCTTGTTGTTCAATTCTCTTTTCAGCTATTTCCTGTCTAATTTCAGAGATCTCTCCGGAAAGTTTTTTTGCCTGCTTAAAGTTCTTATCTCTTAAAGCAATTCTTTTATCGATCGCCAATAATTTCAGATCAGATTCAGCAACTATCATCTCTTTCTTACTGCTGATTCGAAATTCTTCCATCTGATCTTTCTGTGCATCAGTAAGTTCTAATTCTTCACACATCATTTGATATCCATCCTGCATTCCACGGTGTCCGCCATCTTTTTCCATCTTATCTCTCATTGAATGGCGTTCACCATCATTATTTCCTCTACAGTTTCCATCGAATGCTGTTAACAAACCTATCACAGCTATCACTCCAATTACTACAAATACTAATTTTTTCATTTTTTTCTCCTTTTAAGAATCGGCTTGCTTGCAAACGATTCAATTTTTGTATAATCGGCTTGCATGCAAACGATTCAGTTTTTGTTAAGTCGGCTTTGCTTAGCAAAACGACTCTCGTTTAATTTTTAATAGTCAATTCCTAACTGGTACCATTCACGTTATAGAATATAACTATTATTTTGTTCTTTTACATCACATCTATATTTTACTCTTATATTCTGATTAAGCAATCAATTATTTTTCTTTAACCTTCTTCGTGGTTCAGGATGTTTTTCTTCCGGTGGCTGCATCCATCTTTGAAATTTACCAAAAATCTCTTTTGCTTCTTTGTCAGAAAGTTGTTGTCGTAATTCAATCATGGAATTACCAACTTCTCTTTCCATAGCATTCTGCTTTGCAATTAGCTCATCTATCAGGATCTGCATTTCGGCTTCATCAATTTCAGGTTTTGTCAGTGCCTTCATAAATTCATCTTTTGCTTTATAAAAATCTCGTCTTAAAGGACTACCTATCTCTTTTCTGCGTTCCATGAAATTTCTGACCTTTTCGTTTTTGATCCTTTCATGGATAGGAGGAAATTTTCTAAATTTGATAGATCTAAAAATCCCGCCACCCAGGAAAGCAATATTAAAAGCTAAAGAGATAATTAATAGAATTTTTATGGTATGATTTTTCATTCCTATTCTCCTTCAAAATAACTGTATAAAGCGTTTTGTCCAAAATCATAATCAGATTCAGTTTCCTGAGTGAATGTAAGATCGCTGAGAAGTATTCCAGTAACAAAAGAAACAATAATTGATGCAGCGATGGAAAAGCTGACAACTTTTCTCTTGAATGGATTTACATAACTTCTTGATACTAAATTTAATATTTTCTCGTTGAGCCTGATAGGAACTTCTTCATCAGTATATTGCATAAGGAAATTTTCTACTTGATTTAGTTCTCTAATCTCTTTCTGGCAGAGGTGACAACTACTTACATGCGCCCGAACTTCTTCGTGTTCCATCTCACTAAGTTCGCCAGCGATATAGGCATTTAATTTTTTGCTAAAGCTGCATTCATTATCCTGCTTCATTTTCTTTCACCTCTACTCCTTTAGACAATATCCGGTCTATCTTCCTGCATCTTTTTTTGTTCATTGATTATGTTAATTAGTTTTTTCTTGGCTCGTACAAGTTTGGAATCAACTGCAGATTGTGTGGTTTCAAGTGTTTCTGCAATTTGTTTATAATTCATTTTCTGGTAGAATTGCAACTCAATAATTAGTGCTTCTTCCGGTTTCAACTGGGAAAGTGCGTTCTTTACGAGTAAATTTTTATCTTCGTTATTTTCGTTTGTCTTTTCTTCAAAATGTTCCATCTCATCATAACTTGTAACCAGCTTATTTTTTTTATCTCTCTTTTTAATATGGTTAAGAGCTTTATGATAGGCTGTTCTATAAAGATAGTTTTTATAAGAAGTTTCATTTACTGAGTTCATTTTTTTATGAAAAGCGATGAATGTTTCCTGTAGAATATCTTCTGCATCTTCCCTGCTGCGAAGCATTTTCAACAGATAATTATACAATTTTTTACTCTCGTTTTGCAAGAGTGTTTCAAACATTATATTATTCATTTCACTTCCATAATCTACTATTATTAAACTATATGACAATAAAAAAATCATAATACTGCAATTTAAAAACAAAAAAAGAAAAAATAATAATTTCTTGCCAGATAACCTAAGGATTTTTTTTTAGTTCAATCTAATGAAAAATAAAGGATTAGGAAGGTGTTATTATGTCAAAAGTTTGTGATATCTGTGGAAAGGGAGCACAAGTTGGTAATCATAGAAGTCACGCTATGAATGCTACCAAAAGGAAATTTTATCCTAATCTCCATAAAATAAAAGCGGAGATTGACGGTAAGGTTAGATCCGTTAAAGTATGTTCTTCTTGTTTAAAGGGTAACAAAGTAAAAAAAGTTGTTTAATAACAATAAATTAATTAAAAGACCGGTAACGGTCTTTTTTTTTGCTTAAAATTTTAAAAAATTCTTTACTGTAAATTATACGATTTTCATATTGTAACCAATTCAGACTAGGGAGTAAAAAGATGGAACTAATATTAGAAAAAATCAATTTCCCCGAAGATTGCAATATTATTTTTGGCATGTCACATTTTATCAAATCAGTTGAAGATTTGTATGAGGCAATGGTTAATAGTGTTCCAGGTATAAAATTCGGTCTTGCTTTCAATGAAGCTTCAGGCCCTTGTCTTGTTCGTAAAGAGGGAACTGATGATGAACTTATGCAAGTAGCGATTGATAATTTATATAAAATTGGGGCAGGTCACACATTTCTAATTGTAATGAGAGATGCTTTTCCGATTAATGTTTTACCAGCTATAAAAAATTGCAGAGAAGTTGTGAATATTTTTTGTGCTACAGCCAATCCTGTGCAGGTTATATTAACGGGAACCGAACAGGGACGAGGTGTTCTGGGTGTTATAGATGGTTTTTCACCTAAGGGAATTGAACTTGATAGTGATATAACTCATCGCAAGAACTTCTTAATTGATATTGGCTATAAGAGATAATGAGAACCTTTATTGCTCTGGACCTGCCTGAAAATATCAGACAAGAGGTCTCGAGAGTAATTAATGATTTTCGTTCTAACTGCCCTTTTGGTGTAAAATGGGTACCACCGGAAAATCTTCATATTACTTTTCAGTTTATTGGTGAGACAAAAGAAAATGATATTTCCGAAATCTCAGAATTTTTGGAAATCAACTTTTCTGAACTCAAAATGCTTAATTTTATTGAGCCGGAATTAGAAATTATTCCGGGAAGAGAGCCAAGAATGATCTGGATAAGTTTAAAAATTGAGAATAGCCTAATTCGCAAAATATCGAAAAGGTTCAAAGAAAAATTGAGAAAAATGGGTTATAAAATTGATTCAAAACCTTTACGTTTTCATATAACTCTGGGTAGAATAAAAAAAAGGTTGCCAGAAATACTTATCCAGCAAATATTAACTACAGAGTTAAAGATGAAAAGCATTAAAGTTGGTAAGGCTACATTATATAAGAGTTTACTGAGGCCAGAAGGACCTCGGTATAATTCATTGATGAGTATTAAATTTTAAACAAGGAGTTAAATATGGTCATTAAAGATAAAAATTCAGCTTTGAAAACTGCACTCACTCAATTGGATAAACAATTCGGTGTCGGCACGATCATGAGAATGGGAGATAAACCACATACAACTGTTGATGTTATCCCTACTGGAGCGATCAATTTAGATGCCGCTTTGGGAATTGGCGGTATTCCAAGAGGAAGGATAACTGAGATCTACGGTCCGGAAGCTTCCGGCAAAACTACTCTTGCCCTGCATTGTGTAGCAGAATCTCAAAAACAGGAAGGGATAGTTGCATTTATTGATGTTGAGCACGCACTTGATCCTATTTATGCAGCTAATATTGGAGTTGATACTGAGAACCTTCTACTTTCCCAGCCAGATGGTGGTGAGCAGGCATTGGAGATCGTGGAAACTTTAGTACGCAGTAATGCTATTGATCTGATCGTAATAGACTCTGTGGCAGCACTTGTACCACGAGCCGAGATCGAAGGCAGTATGGGTGATACGCATGTTGGTTTGCAGGCACGTTTGATGTCACAGGCTCTTCGTAAACTTACAGGGATCATAAGTAAATCAAATACATCGGTGATCTTTATTAATCAAACCAGGATGAAAATTGGAGTTCCTGCCTATGTAAATCCGGAAACAACAACTGGTGGTGTAGCTTTAAAATTCTATTCCTCTGTAAGAATAGAAGTAAGACGTGTGGGATCAATCAAACAAATTGGACAGGGAGCAGAAATTGTAGGGAATAAGACAAGAGCAAAAATAGTTAAGAATAAATTTGCTCCTCCTTTTAAGAAGGTTGAATTCCCAATTATATTTGGAAAAGGAATTTCACATTTTGATCTGCTGGTTGACATTGCTGTAGAACACGATATTGTGAATAAAAGTGGTTCCTGGTTTGCCTATGGTGAAACTAAGATAGGACAGGGTGCTGAAAAAGTTAAGGAATTCCTGCTTGAAAATGAAAAGATAAAAGATGAAATAGAAATAAAAGTGAAAGAAGTATTAGGACTTATTGAATCACCAGAAAATGAAGTTAAAAACGATAAAGAGGACTAAAACTACATCCATAGTTTTAGCAGATGAAGAATTTTGGGGGATCTTACCGAATAAGATCCTCCATTTTTATAGCAAAAATCAATCAGAAACATTTGAGCTTACTGATGGTGAAGCCGATAAACTTCTAAAAGATATCAAACGAATATCCTGGAATAAATTACTTGATTATCTCGCATATCGGGAACGTTCTTTAGGTGAATGCAAAACCTTTCTTTCCCAGAAATTGTTCCTGAAGAAAGAACTTCAACCTGAACTGCTGGATAAAGCTGTTTCCAGTAATTTTATTAATGATACAAGATTTGCTGAAATGCTGACAGAAGAGCTGATAAGAAACTCTAAAAGCAAAATAGTGATCAAGAATAAACTTTATGGAAAGAAAATAGATAAGGAAATCATTACAGATATTCTTCAAAAGAAATTCAATTCCCAAACAGCAAATGAGATATTAGAAATAAATATAGAAAAAGCAAAAATAAGATTTTCCAGATTCAGCGAAAAAGTTCGTAATGAAAAAATATTAAACTACTTGACGCGTAAAGGTTTTGCATATTGGAAAGTAAAGGATAAACTGGAGGATTAAATATGGGAGATATTAAAAAGGTCAAATATTCTTATGATCAACTGCACGGCTTAGTTAAAAAAATATCTGATGATATTACGAGTAGTGGGATCAATATAGATATAGTAATTGGAATTGCTACAGGCGGCTGGATACCGGCAAGAATTCTGCGTACATTTCTTCCACATGACGGAAGATTCCCTAAACCTCTCTACTCAATTGGAATAATTAATTACGATAGTGAAGATAATCTGCTTAACAATCCCACAATTGTGCAGGACCTCCCTGTAAATATCGGTTTTCATAGTAAAAATATCCTCCTTGTTGACGAAGTGGCTGATTCAGGCGGTACTTTCTTAAAAGCTAAAGAATATATTGAAGAACTAGCTCCTAATAATTTATATACAGCTGTTATTCATCTTAAAGATCAAAGTAAATTCAAACCCGATTTTGTTGGTGAAAATGCAGGAAATAATTGGATCATTTATCCCTGGGATGTGAAATAATTTAGTATTGAATATTCTTCGTTTGTGTTATCCTGAGCCCTTCGACAAGATCAAAACAGGCTCAACCGAAGGATAAGAAAGAAGAAGCAATTTAAGGATTAGAAGATGAAAAAAGAAAAAATAGTCACAGTTTCAAATATCGTTAGTCACTTACATGGAATAGCCAATCCATCCTTAGCTTATGAGTGGGACAATGTTGGCTTTCAGCTTGGTGATGGGAACCAAGAAGTAAAGAAAATATTATTAAGTTTGGATGTCACTGAAAATGCGATTGATAAAGCTATTAAAGAGAATGTTGATCTGATTATTTCGCATCATCCCTTTATCTTTAAACCAATTATTAAGATCACAAATCCGCTTTATCTCAAGCTTATTAAGAATGATATTTCTGTATTTTGTGCTCATTCAAATCTTGATGTTATCAAGAAAGGCGTAAATTCTGCTTTAGCAGCTAAACTTGATCTAAACAATGTTAAATTTCTCTCAGCTGAATCGGGAGCGACAGTTTATCAAGTTGCAGTTTACGTTCCATCCGGCAGTATGGTGAAAGTTGCAGATGCGGTATTTTCTTCCGGTGCCGGTGTAATTGGAAATTATACAAATTGTATGAATGACTATGAGGTTAGCGGTCAATTCATGCCTGGTGAGGACAGTAATCCGATCTTAGGATCAACCGATAAACTGGAAAAAGTTGTTGAACGTAAACTTGAATTCTTTGTTGATTCATTCAAATTAAATAAAGTTCTCGAAATATTGAAGAAAATTCACCCTTACGAGACACCAGCTTATTCCGTGAATTTACAACACAAATCAAACGAAAATTACGGACTTGGAATGGTAGGTGAAATCCAGCAGGAAATGAGATTGGACGATTTTGCAAAAAAGGTTAAGAAAAATTTAAAAGCTCCTTTTGTGAAATTGTGGAAAGCTGGTAACCCTGCAAATACAAAAGTAAAAAAAGTTGCGATTTGTGGTGGCAGCGGAACATCTCTACTTGCAAAAGTTTATGGCAAAGCTGATGTTTTTGTCTCTGCTGATTTTACTTATCACACGGTTTTAGATAGCCGTATACCATTAATTGATGCTGGACATTTTTATACTGAAAACCCGGTACTTGAAAATTTGAGAGAGATGCTTTCGGTCTTTGATCTGGAAATATTAGAATTAAAACCAAATGAGCATGAGATTAAAGATCAGATAATCATTTAAATAAATGGATCTATCTCCCTGGCTTTTAGAATTTATAAATAATTATGGTGTGTTAGCACTCTTTATTACTTCCTTTATTGCTGCTACAATCGTACCGGCCAGTTCTGCTGCAATTCTGCTTGCTGCTTTAGCAGCAGGAGCTTCTCCCATTCCCGCTCTAATTGCCTGTTCTATCGGTAACAGTTTGGGTTGTGCTGCCAATTACTGGCTAGGAAGACTTATCGGCAGACCATTAATTCCCAAATTGGAAAAATCAAAAAGCGGACGTAAAGCAATTAAATATACAACCAAATATGGAACCTGGAGTTTACTGATTTCTTGGGTACCTTTCTTGGGTGATCCCATTACAATTGCAGCCGGTATTTTCCGCTTAAACTTTCTTAAATTTTCAATTATTGTATATTCTTTCCGTATAATTGGTTATATAATTGTAGCTGCGTTTTTTGTATAAATATACTAAGTTTAGTCACAATTGTAACAAACTTTAAAAGTATTTTTTTCGTTGCTAGTTTTTATTTGAAGAAGTTGTTGTTTAAAGCAACGATGTTTTACTTCGTAAAGCCATCTTATTATTGCTCTGCAAAGCCAACAATAATTGTTAGTTTCTAAATCTAACCTTTCAATCCACTCGAAGCAAAACTGGCAATGATCTGCTTCTGGGCGAAGATGAAGAGAATAACCAGCGGTAGAATACTGAAAGTAGAAGCTGCCATTAAAAGAGATGTTTGAGCAGATGCTTCCTGTGAGAAATAACTTAGACCTACCTGAAGTACCCTGATCGATGGGCTGTCAGTCATCACTAGTGGCCACATGAAACTATTCCAGCTTCCAATAAAACCGAATATGGCGGAAGTAACGATCACCGATTTTGAAAGTGGTAGAACCAGTGTCCATAAAGTACGTAATCGTCCGCATCCATCAATTCTAGCAGCATCGAATAACTCATCTGGGATGGTCTTAAATTGCTGCCTTAATAGAAATATCGTGAAGATATTAGCTATCCAGGGTATAATAAGCGCATTGTATGTATCGATCCAACCAAGATGATTTAATAAGACGTAAGATGGAATCAGGTACACAGGCTGTGGAACCATCATCATACTGATGAACAGGTAGAAAATGAAATCTCTGCCCTTAAATCGCATTGTGGCAAACGCATAGGCTGCTAAAGATCCAGTTACCAACACACCAAATACAACTGAAATAGATACAAACAAGGTATTGATAAAATACCTTTTGAAGGGAACTTTTGTAAAGGCTTCCTTATAATTTTCAAAGTGTAATTTTATCTCTTTTTTCTCAGTAATTTCAGAACTTGCAACTTTTAAATATGAACGAATACGTTTCATATCCTTATCAAAAACATGGATATAGGTACTATCTCCCTCAACCTTAACGGGAGTTACTCTATAAATAATTCCGTTTTCTTCATAACTAGTATGTTGTTCGATCGGTAAAAAGCCGACATTTCCTTTATTAACTTCTAATTGAGATTTTACAGAGGTCGTTAACATCCAGATAAACGGAATAACCATAAATAATCCGCAAACACTTAAAATAATATATGATATTGATTTCTTCATGATGTTTCCTTAATAATGAACTTTCTTTTCCAGTTTTTTCTGGAATAATGTTAAAGTTAAAATTATGGCGAAAAGAACCAGCGCAATAGCACTTGCATAACTCAAATTATTACTTTCGCCAAATCCTTTATCAAATAGGAAGTACACGATTACTTTAGTCGTTCCCAGAGGACCTCCCACAGGTGGACCTGTCATCAGGTAGATCTGAGAGAACACCTGGAAAGTTACAATGGTCGTCATCATTAAAACATAAAAAGTTGTAGGAGATATTAATTGCCAGGTAATTTTGAAAAACTGCCTAATCTTTCCTGCTCCGTCTAGATCAGCTGCTTCATAATACACTTTGGGAATATTTTGCAGTCCGGCTAAATAGATGATGGTATTATAGCCTAATCCCTTCCATATCGTTACTATAATAATACAAAATAGTGCAAGTGAAGGACCTCCTAGCAGCAGATATAGTGTATTGTAATTCATTCCTATTCCACTGGAAAAAGATTGGATAAAACCTTGAAAATTAACGCCGAGACTACTTAAAATAATATCTAATATTCCCCTGCTTTCTGCCAGCCAACCCATCGGATCAAAGCCTAATTTTGTTAGGAAGTAATTTGCCAGTCCTGTTTGTTGATTAAATATGATCTTCCAAACAATTGATATAGCAACCATTGATGTTACAGTAGGAATAAAGTAAATTGAACGGAAAAGACTCTTTAGTTTCTCAATTCCATTCAAAAAATTTGCAAAAACAAGTGATAGAACCAAACTTACCGGAACAACGAAGATAACTAAATAAAATGTATTCAGCATTGATTGCCAGAACTCACCATCATGAAACATCATAATATAATTTTCAAAACCAATAAATTTGCCAGGTCCCGTAATGGTCCAATCATAAAAACTAACTATAAATGATAATATGATAGGTATGAGGCGGAATACAATTACAATAATTGCTGCCGGCAAGATATATAAATATGGTCCATAATCAAATTTCTTTTTCATATAATTTCCTATCATTCTCTATTCGAGAATTAAATTCCGTTCTCTAATGTCAAATTAATTTTAGTGTCTCATCTTTTTATCCTGAATTCAAAAGACCTCAGAGAAATAACCTTTGACAATTTAAGCCCCGTTTTCTATTTTACTTACCGGTTGGTAAGGAGTGAAAATGACTACAAAAGAATTGATTGTTAGAACTGCATTGAAACTGTTTCTGCAACATGGATTCCATAATACTTCAATGGTAATGATTGCGAATATGATCGGAATTTCCAAACCTGCTATCTATTACCATTTTAAAAATAAAGATGAAATGGTGCATGGCGTATTAGATTACTTTACGGATAAAATGGGTGAATGGAGCTCTGATTATTTTCCACCTTCCAACTCTGCTAAAGAATTTTTTGAGAAAATATTTCAGGCCATACCTGTATTTATGAATGTAGAACTTGTCTTACTCGAGGAGAAAAATAAGAGATATTCTTATTCATATAATGATCTTATAGGAATTCTGAGTAAGTACAAACCAGAATTTCGTAAAAGAATATCACAAGATGTACTTAATATAAGAAAGATACTGGAACAAAAAATAATTGTTGCTCAAGAAGAAAATTTAATCAGACCTGATCTGCAGCCTTCACGACTTGCAGTCTTTATTCAAACAATTATCGAGGGTAGTATCTTTATTTGTGAATTAGATCAAAAATTAAATATAAATTTTGTTTCTAACGATAATTTTACAATATTATGGAATTTAATTAATAAATAATTATAAAAACAAAATTACAAAATTATTATTAATTATAAATATAAAAAGAGTTTTTAAAATTAAGTATAATTCTCTTAAGATCATTGACACAAATATAACAAAATATATTAAATGAAAACAGACAAATATACTTAGGAGGAAGCAATGAAATTATTTAAACTATTTTTTATTTTTTTCATGTTAATCTCTGTAACACTAGTAGCGGAAATCATTAATTACTCTCAATTACCTGAAAAGCTGCAAACAAAAGTTATTCCAGATATGGATGGTCGGGTATTAATCTCTGATTTGGAATCACAACTTATTGAAAATGAAATTTTAAGCAGGGAACTTCCATCAGTTGCAAATGGTTGGCCTGTAAGTTATACTGGTTCAAATTGTAAAAATGGTGCAATATATGTGAATATGGATGCTGATGCTGATCTGGAGATCCTGTTTGGTGTTGGAACAAAGATTACTGCCCTGAATTTGGATGGAAGTACAGTAACCGGATGGCCTGTTCAATTGGGTTTCTATATTTGGAGTAGTCCGGCTGCCGGAGATATTGATGGTGATGGAGAAATTGAAATCGTTTGTACAAGTCGAAATAACTCTTCAGCTAATACAGGAGCACTTTATGCTTTTGAACTTGATGGAACACCCTGTACTGGTTTTCCTGTAACGCAAGCTGGTGGTGGAACGAATAATGTTTGCCTTTATGATCTCGATGCTAATGGAGATATGGAAATTCTTGTTAATATCAGGAATTATCCGCAAGGCTGGGTATACGTGTTTGATGGTGATGGTAGCGAATATCCTGGATTTCCACAAGAGCTTGATTACATTCCCGGAGCTGGAATTTCTGCTGGAGATGTTACAGGTGACGGCATTCCAGAAATAATTGCTTTGAGTTATAACAAACTTCATGTTTATGATCTTGCAGGCAATTTGCTATCAGGTTTCCCGTTAGAAAATACAGGTTACACATATTCCTATTCTCAACCAATTCTATACGATCTTGATGATGATGGATTAAGAGAGATAATTTGGGGTGGTTGTTCCAGTAATGCTGGTGCTGTGTTTGCAGTTAATAATGATGCCAGTTCTGCTGCCGGATGGCCCCAAACCACAGATCAGTGGATCTTTGGAACAGTAGCGCTGGGAGATGTTGATCAGGATGGCTCGTTAGATGTTGTAGTTGGAGATCAGGTATCATCAGGTACACCAGCAAATCATATCTATGCCTGGGATTCTGGTGGTAATGCTTTAACCGGATTTCCAGCTGGACCTACCAATGCAATCTATGCTCAAATTGGAATTGCAGATCTGGATGGAGATAACAATGTAGAATTGATGATAGATGATAATAACTTTGGCTTTGGCTACGATTGCTATAACCACGATGGAACTCATTGTACAGATTGGCCGCTTCCCTGTGGAACTGTATGGAGCTCAACCACAATGCAGATTTCACCAATTTTCGGTGATGTAGATAATGATGGTGATCTGGAGATTATGGGAGCAGCAACAGACATTATGAATTGGGTGGTTGAATGCTATTTATGGGACACTGATTCAGCCTGGAACGAAGACCTCGCCTATATGATAATTGATGGAGTTAATATCCAACATAATGGCTTATATGATCCAGATGAAGCATCTGCCTTTTATCCACCTACAAATCCTGAAGCTGAAATTCAAGATTATAACGATGTCTTATTAACATGGGAAGAACCAATTATAACTGATGAAATTTTAAGTGGTTACAAAGTATATCAAAACGGAATAGAATTCGCAAAGATCATGAATCCTGCCACACTTAATTATCTGGTAGAAGCACTCGATGCAGGTACATACGAATATGCAATAACAGCAATTTACACAAATCCAGACGGAGAATCTGTTCCAACAGCTCCAGTAACAGCTGAGATCGTTCTCAATCCTCCTTCTAATGTTGATGCACAATCACAGCCACCAAACATAATGATTACATGGCAAGCACCAGAAAGAGGTGTTGACAACTATAATATATACCGTGATGATATGTTGATTGAAGAAGGTGTTACAGGGTTTATGTTTATTGATCTTAATATTTCTCCTTATCATTATTGGAATATAACTGCTGTATATGATGGTGATTGGGAATCAGAATTTTCCGAAACTGTTGGAATGGGATCTGGAACTAATCCTAATTTAGTACCCTTAGTAACAAAATTAAATAATAATTATCCCAATCCTTTCAATCCGGAAACATTAATTTCTTTTTCAACTACCGAGGCCGTAGAGAATACAGTGATAATTATCTATAATTTGAAAGGTCAAAAAATAAAAACTCTATTGAATGAAATTCTTCCAGCTGGAGATCATACAGTTAATTGGAATGGAACAGATGATAATGGTAAGAATGTTTCAAGCGGAGTTTATCTATACAAAATGCAGGCGGGTAATTATATAGAAACTAAGAAAATGATTTTAATAAAATAAGTAGATCGACCTGCCAGGTCGAGAAAGATATAAGCGAGCTGGCAGCTCGCTGTACAGAAGGAATAATTATGATCCAAATATACACAGGAAATGGAAAAGGTAAAACCACAGCTGCTCTGGGTTTAATCGTGCGCGCTTTGGGACAGGAAAAGAATGTCTGCCTGATTCAGTTCATGAAGAAAAATTTTGAATTTGGAGAAATAAAATTTCTTTCTAAGCAAAAAGGATTGGATATTTTTCAATTCGGAACTGCACAACTTGTAAATCCGGAAAATCCAGCAAAAATCGATTTTGATGAAGCTGAAGAGGCTTATGCAAAATGTAAGGAAGTGATAGCTTCTGAAAAATATGACATCATTGTGATCGATGAGATAAATGTGGCTGTGAAATGGAAACTACTTCCACTTGAAAAACAGATCGAGTTGATGGAAATGGATACTGATGCAGAGATCATCATGACAGGAAGATATGCTAAAAATGAGGTTTTACATCGCGCTTCACTGGTTACCGAAATGAAAGAGATAAAACACTATTTTGTGTTGGGTGTAGAAGCCAGAAAGGGAATTGAATTTTGAGATGAAAATCACGATTATTACTTTTCTGATCTTTTTTGTATTTAGTGCTCTTATTGCAGAAGAACCAACTCTTCAAGAAAAGATAGAAGTTTCAAAAAAAGATTGGGATGACATTAGTTTTGAGTTCTATATCTCACCCGTTGTTGTTGCCGATGTAGGAATTGGGATATCTCAACGCTCAAAACTTAAGAAAGTCTATCAGGAAGGAACAATAATTCTTCATGCAGATTTAATTCCTCTCATTTGGGAACCGGACATAGAAGAATTTTATAAAATATACTTTTGGGGAGCAAAATTTAAAAGTGCATATTTTAGTAAAGCAGACTACAGTGGTTTTAACTGGTTTTTCAATGTGGGTTTTGAATCCTTTTATTTTGGTATTTATAATTCAAGTTGGATTGTCTTTCCAGATCTGGCAGTTGGTTGCGGTTACAGTTGGAAATTAAAGAATGACAATTATATAAGACTTTCTGCTGATGCTGGTTTCAAGATCCTGATCAGTAATATTTATATTTCCTATATATGGTGATAATATGCAAAAAATGATCGAAAAAAATTTATATGAAAAATCGTTACTCTCCTTTTTACTCTTACCGATGTCAGCAATTTATTCCTGTATTTTGATTTTGCGAAGAAAATTTCATTCTAAAGGGTATCGATCAAGCTGTAGGATAATCAATGTAGGAAATATCGTCAGTGGCGGCAGCGGTAAAACTCCGGCAACTATATTTCTGGCTAAATATCTACAAAAACAGGGAAAAAAAGTTGCAGTTTCACATCGCGGTTATAAAGGTAAATTCGAAAATGAGAACAAGCTAATCTCTGATGAAAAGGGAGTATTCGATTTTGCCGGAGATGCAGGTGATGAAACGTATTTATTGGCAACAAAGTTGTCTGGAATTCCGGTTATAACTGGCAGAAATCGTAAAAGATCAATTCAAATATTGGAAGGAAAATATCCCGATCTGGAATATATAATTCTGGATGATTCATTCCAGCATCTCAAAGTTCAGCATGATTTTGATTTTGTGGTTTTTAACTCTATTGGCGGAATTGGCAATGGTTTTGTCTTACCTGCTGGTATCTTACGGGAATCTCTTTCAGCTCTGAAATATGCTGATTATATAGTATTCAATGGAAAAGGTGAAATTCCAGTACAAATCCAAAAATTCAACAAGCCAATTTTAAAAGGTGGATACAAAATCAAACAATTTTCAGATGTTAATGGGAAAGAAATTAATCCAGAAGGAAAATTGGCACTTCTTTCCGGAATCGGTTTACCACAATCTTTTGAGAACACAATTCATGAGGCAGGGTTACACTTTGATAAGCATTTCCGTTTTCCTGATCATTATGACTTCAAGAAAAAAGGAGTTATCAAACAGATCTCTGCTGATGTGAAACTGGAAAAAATTGATTTCGTTCTGACCACTGAAAAGGATTATGCTAAATTACAGTTCATCGAACATGATCTTCCTCTGGCTATTGTAGAAGTGGAATTTGTGCTGGAAAATAAGGAACTATTAAAATTGTAGGGACGATTATCATTAATCGTCCGTTACGAATTTTAAATTATTTTAAGCGGTCAATTCGGGGAATTAATCCTGCAAAGAAATTGAATTAGATTCCAATTCTTATATATAATAAAGCTATTCCTACAACCATAATTGTCAAAGCTATCCACTGCTTAGCATTAAATCTCTTTTTCCAGATCAAGACATCTGAAAGAATTCCTAAAACGACCACTGATGCTGCAAACATGGGATAGACTACAGAAGCAGGTATTTCCTGCAAAGCATCAAGAAAATACTTGGTAGTTAATCTGTTAGGAATTCCCAAGATCATTCCAAAACAGAACGATTTCAAATGAAAGGGAGTTTTTTTGATCAGCACAACCAGTAAATTGAAGATCATGGCAGAACCGAAAATGTAGATCATAAAAGGACGAGTAGATTCCAAACCGTACTGTTCATATAATTTCATGATGGAATCAGCAATACCGGTTCCCAGGAAAAGCAATCCCAACCAGAAAATGCTGTGAAAAGATTTTGTATCCATTAAGAATGTGAAAGCCAGTAACACCAAAATAATTCCAATTACATTAAGTAGAAAAACTGGTTCACCAAATATTAATAAAGCCATGATGATGGGAATTACTACAGAAAACCTCATTGCACCCACACTTAAAGAAACACCATTTTTGGAAATATTATGCTGATAAATAAGGAATGTTGCAAAGAAGAGAATTCCTGTTAGAGAACCTGTGAAAATCTCAAAATTTCCAGCTTCAGCCAGTGGACTACCTTTATCAATAAAACTGAATATTGAAGCTAAAAAATAATTTCCCAGGAAAACATGTAGAATTTTTATCTTTTTATCTTTTTTGAAATAAGGCAGTAAGTTGGCAATTGCAACTGACATGATGATACTGAGAAATAATGATATCATTTTAAGCTAATCTTACCCAATTAATTCTTGAATAAATTATATGTTTTTATGAAATCAATTCTAACCATGTAATCAGTTTTTTCTTGTTTATCTTGTAATTCACCACCAGGGAATTTTGTTTTATTATATTGGAACTGAAAGATATCCTTATAATTGAAATTTAATCCAAAACCGTCAGTATCTCCAACCATTTCTCCTGCTCTATCGACATGCTGTCCTT
>Ga0307991_1001148_pt1 | contig 18825 bp, 17 predicted proteins | sample EllFjometagen131_FD_203146 | JGI IMG/M metagenome (GOLD analysis project Ga0307991, IMG submission 203146) | Marine microbial communities from Ellis Fjord, Antarctic Ocean - #131 | ecosystem: Environmental > Aquatic > Marine > Unclassified | place: Southern Ocean | collected 2014-10-08 | reverse complement strand
CCTCCTCAGGAATTCCCTGGGTCTGACCCAAAAACATGTTGGCCATTCTTTCCGCCTGTTCCTGGAGCATGGTCATGGCATTAAATGTGTTGTCAAAAGTAGCCTTCTGAAAATCGATCATCTGCTTTGTCATGTTTTTCAAATCCATGTTGTTCATACCTCCTTCTTTTGATTTTTTTTGATAGTGGATCTTGAATACGTGTATTTTAATACATAAATTTTATTTGTCAAGAAAAAATGTTGCAATGCAACAATTTATTTTATATCTCTATAGATGCATTTTAGCTTACAACAGCTTGAAATATAAGCGTATTAAGCTATCTATGACTTTTTTCAATGCAAAGAAAAATAATAAATTGATTTTTTGTTGCATTGTGTTATAAGAAAACATCATAACTTCAGGAGTGAGAAAACAAGATGACTGAGAAAACATTGATAAAAAAATATGTCAACAGGCGGTTGTACGACACAGAGAAAAGCGCCTACATAACTCTCGATGATATAAGCAGCATGATTAAACAGGGTCAACAGGTGGAAATTATTGATGCCAAAACCAAGGAAGATGTCACCGCTTTTATTCTTACACAGATTATCCTGGAAGAGGCAAAAAATAACAAACATTTCCTGCCAGTACCTTTACTGCTCCTGTTCATACAATATGGAGAGAACGTGCTCGGCGAATTCTTCGAAAAACATCTCCAGCAAACCATTCAAAACTATCTTTCCTACAAAACGTTTGCTGATGATCAATTTAAAAAATGGCTTGATATGGATATGGATTTTTCAAATCTGGCACAAGGATCTATGGGCGAGTTAAAACCCTTTAAACCTTTTAAATCTTTTCTTGATCTTTTCCCACATGCAGGAAACAGTAAGGACAAGGAATGATAAGAACGAAAGCGCCGGTCGATACATGGCGGTCAGATACCTGTTGGCTACGTCCATCGGATAGATTACGCGCTTGTGACAAATTGAGAATGGTTAAGGAAAATGTTTGTTTTCTATTCGCTCGCTAACCCTGTTGCAAGCAGCGGGGAATGCGCTCGCTGTTCAATTCAAAATAACCCTTGACAGGTGTTATTTAATATACTATATCCGCCGCCTTCCGCAATTAAAAGACGATTGACAATTACGGACCCCCCATATGGCGAACCGCCGTCAGGGGGGTTATTTACTGGAGACAGCTTCATAATTATTACCACACACAGGAAAAACAGAAATGGATGACAGAAAAGTAAGAAACATAGGCATCAGCGCTCATATTGACTCGGGCAAGACAACGCTGACAGAAAGAATCCTCTTTTATGCAAAACGTATTCACGCAATTCATGATGTAAAGGGGAAAGATGGTGTTGGAGCCACCATGGACTCCATGGAGCTCGAGAAGGAGCGTGGCATCACAATAGCCTCGGCGGCAACATTCTGCGAATGGAGGGAGCATGAGATCAACATAATCGATACTCCCGGCCATGTTGATTTTACGGTAGAAGTCGAACGTTCCCTGAGGGTACTCGATGGAGCTGTCCTTGTCCTGTGCTCCGTCGGTGGTGTTCAGTCTCAGTCGATTACAGTCGATCAGCAGATGAAACGATACAAGGTTCCCTGCATCGCCTTTATAAACAAGTGCGATCGGAGCGGTGCCGATCCTTCCCGTGTCATCGCGCAGCTCAGGTCGAAACTGGGGCATAACGCGGTTGCCATGCAGATACCCATCGGACTCGAAAATAACTTTCAGGGAATTATCGACCTGGTTTCAATGAAAGCTGTCTATTTCGACGGCGAGAATGGAGAAAACGTTCGCATTGAAGAGATATCAGACGCTCTCATTCAGGAGGCAGTCACCAAGAGGGAAGAGCTGATCGACGCCGCCTCGATGTTCTCAGACGAACTCACCGAAGCTATTCTTGAAGAACAGGAGATTCCGGAAGAACTTCTTATAAACGCATTGCGCATCGGAACGCTCACGCGAAAAATAACACCTGTCCTCATTGGATCGGCCTACAAGAACAAAGGCGTTCAACCTCTGTTAGACGCTGTAAATCAACTGCTTCCCTGCCCCTCTGATATGAAAAATGAAGCCTTTGACATGGACAACAATGAAAAACCTATCATACTCTCTTCCAGCCCTGAAGACCAGGCAGTGGCTCTTGCGTTCAAACTGGAAGACGGAGCATATGGTCAGCTTACCTACATACGAGTATATCAGGGCTCCATTGCGAAAGGGACCACCATAGTCAATGCCCGTACGGGAAAGAAGGTAAAGGTTGGACGCGTTGTCCGCATGCATGCCGATCAGATGGAAGACATGGAGACCATTCCCGCGGGATACATCGGAGCCCTTTTCGGTATTGACTGCGCGTCGGGTGACACCTTTACTGCTCGCGGAACCACGCTGACCATGAGTTCCATGTTTGTAGCCAACCCGGTAATTTCTCTGTCCATTACCCCGGAAGACAACAAATCACAGATAAACATGTCCAAGGCTCTGAACCGTTTCACAAAAGAAGACCCTACTTTCAAGACCTACGTCGATGATGAAACCAAAGAGACAATTATTGAAGGAATGGGAGAACTTCACCTGGAAGTTTATGTTGAGCGGATGAAGCGCGAATATGGAGCCAATGTTGAAACCGGCAACCCCCGGGTCGCCTACCGCGAAACCATTACCAGAAAAGCGGAATTTAACTACACGCATAAAAAACAGACCGGCGGATCGGGACAATATGGCCGTATCGCCGGGTATATGGAACCCATTAAAGAAGCGGAGTTTGAGTTCGACAACAAGATTACGGGAGGAGTTATCCCCACACAATTCATTCCGGCATGCGAAAAAGGGTTTCGTGCATGCATGGCAAAGGGCCCCCGGATGGAGTTTCCGGTAACCGGTATAAGGGTGCTCATCAATGATGGAGCAGCGCATAACGTTGATTCTTCAGAAATGGCATTTCAGGCAGCCGCGCGCGGCGCGTTTCTGGAAGCTTATGCCAAAGCCAAAGCGGTTATCCATGAACCCATAATGAAGGTTGTCGTTGAAACACCAACTGAATTTCAGGGTTCTGCCATGGGTCTTTTAAACCAGCGCCGCGGAATGATTGTCGGCGCACAGGATGATGGGCCCATGTGCGTGATTGAGGCACAGGTACCACTTGCAGAGATGTTCGGATTCTCGACCGTCCTGAGATCCGCAACACAGGGACAGGCCCAGTTCACCATGGAATTCGCACTCTACAAACTTGTTCCCCAGTCAATCGCGGAAGAACTGGCTGAAAAAATGGCGAAAAAGAAGAAGGATATATAATAGAATAGGCTGAAGGGAAGGTACAAAAACATGATGATGTTAAAAAAAGATCTCATCACCAGACATCCCCTTGGGATTCAGGGAGATGAAACGGATATTATCTCAAATGGTGAATTCGGCGCAGTTCTTTCACGGGCTGGCGTAGGCAAAACCGCTCTCCTGGTCCAGCTTGCCCTTAACACCATGCTAAGGAATAGAAATGTTCTTCATATAAGCCTGAATGATCCCGTTGACAAAATTACACTATGGTACAAAGAACTGTTTCAACATCTGGCACAGGACCACACTGTTGAGGAAGCAAGCCAGCTCTGGGAGTTCCTGCTTCCACACAGGCTTGTCATGACCTTCAGGGTCGCGGGCTTCAGCGTGCCGAGACTCAGGGAAAGAATGGCGGATCTTACAGGACAGGATATATTTCACCCTGACATGGTTATTATTGACGGGCTCAAGTTTGACGAATCAACAAGGGAATGTCTTACAGATTTGAAGAAGCTTGCCGGGGAGCAGTCATTCCATGCGTGGTTCAGCGTGCATACCCATCGCCATGAAGAAACTTCTTCGAATGGTATTCCGTCTCCTCTTCTGGCCGTTGAGGATCTATTTGATGTCGCGCTACAGCTCCAGCCCTCGGGAACAGACATCCATATAAAGCCCCTGAAGGGACTGTCAAATGTGACTTCTGACCTGTCTCATCTAACCCTGGATGCATCCAGTATGCTCATAAAGTAAAGGGTTTCCCCTATCCCAAATATGCTCCGATAGGGCGTGAATGCACGATGTCAGTCCCGGTGATTCTATCCCTATCAGATTGATCAGCCCAGAATATTCTGCTTCGCCCTCTTAACTAGCTACAAGCTCTCCGCGGGCTCCACCCCCCCTGGCATATAAGGATGGAGAAAATTCACTTAAAGCCACTGTTATGAGGTTTGTGCCGCTCACACCAAGCGGGTTATATGCCGCTTCCGTATCAACCAGCGAAATAGATCTTTCCTAGACTGATAACTTTCCTGATGAATTGGGATTCAAAATCGAAAGCAAGACGGGATCATAAGGCTCATATGTTAGCAACTTCCAATCCATAAAAGGCAGCCCCGATAAGTGCCGCTTTTGGATTGGTAATCACATGGACCGGAATTTTTCCCATAAGATCGGAGTAACGACCCTTGTTTCTAAATGCCTTTAAAAAAGACGGCTTCTCAAGCAATGAAATGATGCGCGGTGGAATACCTCCGCCGATATAAAGGCCATCCGTTGCCATGACCTTAAGTGCCAGGTTTCCCGCTTCCGCGCCGAGGACAGACACAAAAATGTCGAGTGTGGCGGTACAGAGCTCACATGTTTTTTCTTCGCCAAATGCTCCTTTCACGATCACCGGTGTCGCATCCTCGACACCGGAAAGCTCCCCAGCGAGCCAGGCAGGTTCCTCCCCGTAACCGCCATCCCGGAGAAATTGATAAATATCGGGGATCGCCATTCCAGAGCATACCCGCTCATAACTGACGTGCTCATACTTTTTATTAAGATAGTGCAGTAACTTGATCTCGATTTCACTGGTCGGTGCAAAGTCGGCATGACCGCCCTCTGATGGATGGGCACGGTACCGAGATTTCTCACAGGTGAGGAAGGCTTCACCGAGACCCGTTCCCGGTGCAATGACGCCGATGGCACCTTCGGCCACCGCTTTTCCCCGGTTGATGGTAACAAGGTCTTCCTCATAAAGAAGCGGAACACTATAGGCAAGGGCCTCCAGATCATTGATAAGGTACGCGCGCTTCACCTTCAGTTTCTTAGCGATAGTTTCTTCCGAGACTACCCATGGAAGGTTCGTGGTTTTAACTGTGGAACCGGAAACGGGACCGGCAATACCAAAGGCCGCAGTATCGACAGTACTATTCTCAGATTTCAGAAACTCGTCTACAATGGCCTCGAGACTGTCGTACTGTTTGCTGGGGAATGACCTTTCAACAAGTGGTTTTCGGGCACCCTTCTCTCTGGAATAAATGCCGATATTTGTTTTGGTACCCCCGATATCTCCTGCGATAAGCATTATCTCATCCTTTTTTAGAGAAAACTTCGGTCATAATCTAATGAACAGTGCGTTCAAAGCGAGACAGGTTATATGGGAATTTCTTTGATTTCGGTGATCTGCCAGAGAAGTGGACCCCCAAGTCAAGGACAATTTTCTCTTAGATTAAGGTGTACTTCTCTTTGTTTTTTTAATCCCGACTTATCGGGACTGCCATTTGTTGGGCAACCGCTTTTTCCATCTACTTATTTGATTAGCGTGTACCCCATATTCTGAAGTCAATCCAGAAATCGTTTTCTTTCCCTTTATTGCATCAAGTGCAATCCTCGCCTTCAATTCCTTGCTATGTTTTTTCCTGCCCATTCTGTGCCTCCTTTTTTTGGGGAAACACACTTTAACATACTGTCTTATTCTTGGGGTCCACTATAATCATTTAGTTCAAATACAAAGGTGCATGTCGGGTTTCCTGATCAGCTCATTGAATACGGGTAGAAACACGCAAAGAGGGGACAGCTCATTTTCGGTTTCTGTGAAATCCAGATGCCTTTATGTATGAAAGTATTCATCAATTTCTGCAGAAATCCAACATTCGAGTAATAATCAATTCAATTCTGTTGACTATTATAAGCTCTGAGTAATAAAAAGAGTCGTGAATAAGATACTGGCAAAAGGTTAACAGATAAACACAATACTCATTTTGGTCATCTGATTCTTGCGTACTTCACTGAAAAAACTTTGTTAGGCTAATAGCAAGGGAGGGGATATGACAGCGAAGAAAAAAACTTTTCACTGGAGAGGGTGGACCACGTTTGTGGTCACCATATCCTTTATCGTAGACACTCTGTCGGGGATTATTCTTTATATTGCTCCTCCAGGAAGAATCGCCAACTGGACCAACTGGAAGATCTGGGGACTTACAAAAGAGCAATGGGGGGCAGTACACACCATATTTGGGTATGTCCTTCTATTGATTGTGGTTGCCCATCTGTATTTCAATTGGAGGCTCTTTGTCAGTTTCCTCTGGAACAAGGCAAGAAAGGTTTTGAACCTGAAGTGGGAGCTGGCTCTGTCCATCGTGGTCTGCCTCGTTATATTCCTTGGATCTGTCTGGAATATTTCCCCTTTCAGCACCATCATGGGAATTGGAGAACACTTCAAGCAAGGTTGGGAGCAAAGTGAGGCGAGAGTGCCGCTGGCACACGCAGAGTTGCTCACTCTTAATGATTTTGCCGAGAGCATTAAAGTGCCGGTGGAACAAATAACGGAGATACTGAAATCCCGAGGTTACACCGTCGCTGACATTCATCAGACCGTCGGGGAGATTGCCAAGGCCAATAATATTTCTCCCAACAAGCTCTATGAGAATATTAAGGCCGGTGGGGTCAACCCCACCTCTCCTGAAACCGTTGAGGGCTCCGGGATGGGGAGGAAAACTCTGATGGTAATTTGTCAAGAACAGGGTTTGTCCCTGGAAAGAGTCCTTTCAAGATTGAAAGAAGAGGGTTTAGAGGCAAAACCCGATGATCGACTGAAAGACTTGGCCACACAACTTGGGAAGAAGCCTACGGAGATGCTTCATATCCTTCGTGAAGAATAGAAAGGACATCGACCGGGATTCATTGTTCAACTATTGCTTAAGACGGTTGGATAGCTTGTTTTTATAAGATAACATTCTAACATCAATAAGAAAACAGATTGTGTTACGGATAGGTAGGTGGCGTCAATAACTGGCACTCTTGACATTCCCCTTTATCTTAACTGAATAGTGCGGGTTGAAAGCTACTACGCGAACCGATTTCTCTCGTTTATTGACTTCAAATACAAAGGTGCAGGTCGGAGTATCTTATCAGCTTATTGAATACGGATAGAAACACGCAAAGGCGGGGCAGCGCATTTTCGGTTCCTGTGAAATTCAGATGCCTTTCTGAACTCTTCAGTTGATGACATTTAAGAAATATGCAAGATTGCAAATGTTAATAGATGAAATAATATAGCCTAGTTTAAGGATATTGTTACCTCCATGCCTAATAAGACAGGAAAATCCCCATGCGGCATGAAGATCATCTCGTACGGTATAATTATCGCAACTGACCGTAATGAAAGATTCTTTCACGGACTGAAGGTGATTATCTTTTATGATTCTTTCTCCTTTCAGTTGGTTTTTAAAACCTTTAGCCTTCGTCTAGCTGTATATGCGTTTTTATATCTATCATCAGCGCTCGTATATCTTTGGTATCCGGAAGTTCATTCTCAATACGTTGAAGAATATCGCGATTTACGGCCAGCCTTAGAGCGGATTTGTAATTGAAATCGTAAAACCAGGAAGCGAGCATGGCTATAAAATCCGTAACGGTGCATAAGTGGCTGACGGAAATTGTCTTGTTTTTCAGAATTTCTTCTACCACGCCGGGAGTTAATCTACTACCGGTGTGAATGTGAGGCAGCATCTTGGTAAGATCGCGAAATCCGTCTTCAGCTACCGATTTTATAGCCAAGTCCATTATGTCAAGTTTATCGGCATCCCGTATCAACCGCAGAAGAAAACCCGCCTCACTTTGAAGATGCGCTGGGATATCTGAAGCCTTCTTGTTGTGGTATTCCACAGCACAGGCAATATGTTCCCAGTCAGCAACGCCAAAATACGATTGCATTCCTTCAATCTCAAGAACCCTTCGTCCTTCCTTGCCGTGGTCTACGGTGTCCATGTCGTGAAAAGATCCGTAACGATCATACTGGGGAAACCGTCCGATGTCATGCACCAGCCCGCATATTTTTGCCAGAATAATTTCTGCTTCCTTAAGCCTCAGTTTCTGGGCAATCACATACGCGTTTTCAGCAACGCGCTGGCTGTGCAGGTATTTTAGTTCCAGAGCGGGTGGCAGAAGACCGTTTGCGTCACGATACCTTCGCACATATCGGCTAAACCAATCTGTCAGAGAAAACAGTAAATCACCGGTCATAACAATTTTCACGCGCCCCGGGGTAAATCATCTTTTCTTCATCCATGCTGTGCCTTACGAGGCATACCTCTTCTGTCATCCGGATGTGTGAATCCTTACTCATTACGGAATCTTTTTTCCGGCATCAGGACCGCTTTTTACAGTATATACGTCGGTGATTTTTCCCACTACGGCCTATTTGGAACTAAGTTCTTCCCTTGGTTATAGTCACTCACAAACAGAAAAAAATATTAAGATCAAAATTACTCAGCTACTAACTCTATGTTGATGTATTGTCAAGAGATCTTGTGGTGAAGCTTTAAAGGAGAATACGTATTTTTCGCTCGAAACGATATTGAGTATTGGTAGGTGGAAACAATGTCTGCTCATGCCATATTTTCATGAACCACACTCATTCAGTTCAAATACAAAGCTTCACTGTGGCTGATCGGGCCAAATCATTGAATGCGGGATGAAACATGCTACTACCTGACAACTTGTTTTCCGCTTGTCCACGCGAATGGCTTGCTTCCTGAACTATTGTTTTTCCAATTCTGCCCACTGCCACAACATTACAATCAGTAATATGTGTTTCTTAAAATAAAAAAGGCAGAGCGAATTAACTCTGCCTTTTGTTTTAACGACAATCAATTTGATTCGTTTTTACCATAATAAATTCCATCGCTTTAAAATAATCACGCCGTACCTTTATATTCGAAACTTTTGCATATCGTTGAGTGCTAAGAACACACCCATGACCCATAAGTTCTTGAACAGTGGCCAGCATAGCATCTGCGTTCAACAATTGTGTTGCCATCGTATGCCTAAAACGATGACACGAAACTGACAATCCGGTTTTCTCTGCATAGTATTCTATTCGTTTTTGGATGCCGCGAATAGATAGGGGTTCCCCTTTGTGAAAACCTTTTTGAACTAAAAACACCTTTCGTGTTTTTGATGATGACCTTATATTCATGTATGCATGAAGGGATCCAATTGCATCATCGCTCATATAAACAATCCGATCCTTTCGGAATTTGCCTTTCAAAACAAGGATACTTTTTCTTTCAAAGTCTATTGCTGGAATCGTGAGGTTTGCTACTTCTCCAACCCTCAAACCGCAACGCAGCATCAGCATGAACATTGCAATATCCCTTTTGTCAGTGATGTGATCGAAGAGTATCTTAATTTCCTGTTCTTTGAGAAATTTTGGTAATGGCTTTGGTAAGATCTGTTTATAATCATGTTTCACAGGATTGGCAATATTAATTCTCTCTTCGAATGTCAGGTAGTCATAGAATCTTCGGATTCCATTTAGATAAGAATTGATAGTTTTAGGCTCTAATCTTCTGTTGTGAAGAAACCCAATATATTCAAAAATGATATCTGGAGTTACTTTATCTATCGGCACTACCAGCCATTCAAAGAAACTTTTTATATTGAAAACGTAATTCCGAATAGTGGTATCCGAATAATTTACATTTTTCATAAAACGTCTATATTTGATTGTAATTTCTGTAGGATCCATCGATATCACCCCTTTCAATAATTTGCATTGCCTGAAAGTAATCCTTTTCTAGTGCTGTATTAGTTAGTCGCGCATACCTTCGTGTCACCTCAATATTCGAATGTCCCATTAAAATTTGAAGCGATTCAAGTGGCATTCCAGCAGACAGCAATTCACTTGCAAATGTATGCCTCAAGCAATGAAGTGTATAATTTTTTCTCACAAGACTGGCTTTTCTTAGACATCTAACAAAGCTGGATCGAGCGGTTCCATAACTCATGCTTACCCCACAGCGTGAGTAGAATAAGTATTCTTTTTGGGAATTACGTACTTTGATCCATTTTCGAAGTGCTTTGTATGCATCATCGCTTATGTAAACGACTCTTCCATTTCCAGTTTTTGCACCTTCACGCACTATTACTGTACGTTCCTTGAAATTGATGTCTTGAAGCTTTAACGCAAGTAGTTCACCAATACGTATGCCAGATCTTAACAGCATCAGGATCATACACTTATCTCTTGGTGTGAACCTCTTCCGTAGTAATCTTTGCACGTCGTCTGGCTCAATGGCTCGTGGCAATGTACGCCAGCTATTTGATGAACTTTTGGAGTATGCAGAATCTCTTTTTTTGCCCCATCTTTTTGGAATATTCTTTTTCATGTTATCCTCCTTTTATGTAAAATATAGTGACAAGAGAAAACATGTAGTATGAATCAGAAAATTATTCAAAAAGATTACAAATCTTATGGGATGGATTGTAAGGATTGATAAGAAGTGATTGGTCTTCTCGTCTGGGGAACTCAGATTGGGATGCGTGGAGGACTATTTTGAGGTTTTCGTCAGGATTTATTTTGTATGGGCGATTGTGGCGATCTATACAACAGCTTTGCCACGGTAAAAAGCAAAGGCTGAATCGGAGAATCTCCCTTGGCGTTTGCCAGGAAACTCTGCTGATTTGAGTTGGTAATCTTCAGTTTATTCCATTTCATGGATCTATTGATTAGTAGATGGCGTCAACAACCGGCACTCTTGGCATTTTCCTTGATCTTACCTGAACAGTACCAATTGAAATCTGCTATACAAAAGCTATCCAGCCAAAAACACGACTTCAATAAATACTCAGTGATCTTCCAGTCCAGTTAAGGGTGTTTATAAGTAGGTGTTTTCTTCATTAAACTAAGTTCAGATAGTCATTTGCTATCTAAAGCAGTCTTATCAAGGCACAAATATGTATACAACAACTTACCATTAATCCAAACAAGAACATTGAATTAACAAGCCACCTTTTTTAGTACAGACTTATCTCCCGTCTGCTCAATAGATGATATCACGTTTACAGGTATTATTAAATTAGGCTGATTAGGGTCGCTTTCCCCTGTCCGGTTCCGTTTCTGCCCCTGAAGTATCTTCCTTGTCCTAAAGCTTCTCTCGCGCAAACCTTACAAGGACAAACAGTACAACGGCTATACCTGCCAGAGCGCCGACCAGCACCCAGGGCACCTCGCCCCGTGTGAGACCCTTCGTTACTGCATCGGCACCGAGAACCGACCCGAAGAGTGCTCCAGCGGTAACAGTCAAAGCGGATCCGGGGATTGCGGCGGCAACCGCGACGATATATATCACAATAAAAACAAGAGGGCCCAGTGAACCCAGGCTTACTATCCAGTTACGAAGATCTCCCAACTTTCCTCCCAGGCCAAAAACCTTCGCAAGAACAAGTGCGGGAAGTGTGCTCGCTGTTCAGTTAAAAGGTTATACGGGAACGGTACGCAGATATTCCCCGTAAGAAAGGTTGGAATACCTAGCCTGATTTGCTAAAATTTCTACCAGTCAAAAACTGAGCTAATCCAGCTTCGGAAGTTCATTCCCGGGTATCCGCTCGCCCTTCTCTCTACGATCATTATGTCTTTACAGGAGGTATCATAGGAAAAGAGATTAACAAAACAGTCGACAGTGCCGAGACATGCGGACCTCCCGTTTTTGACCTGAAAACCGAGCCTTTTACCATCGTCATCTTTGGCGGAGCGGGAGATTACACGAAACGGATGCTCATTCCGTCACTCTACCATCTTTCCCACGACGAAGCGCTCTCGGATGATTTTTCCATCATAGGGTTCGGCCTTCCCAAAATGTTCGATGAACAGGACCTTCGACGTTTTTTTAATAATGAAAGACTACCCCGTTTTGACCTCGTTCTAATCGGCATCGTGGATGACGGCCATACGGCTTCGTTCTTTCCCGGATCATCCTCTCTTCATGAGAAGGAACGGCTCGTGGTTTCTGCTGTCGCGAAACGAGCTCCTCGCGAGCGCATTAGCTTTACGCTGCCGGTTATCAACAATGCTCGTGCTGTGGTCTTTCTGGTAACAGGGGAAAACGAGGCTCCGGTTATCAAGAAAATTCTCAAAGAGAAAGATTCAGATCTTCCCGCGGCCCTTGTGAAAACTATCAGCGGAACTCTGATATTTGTACTTGATCGGCGTGCCACATCTCTCTTTCCACAAAAGGTATCTTTTTGAAACAGCGGTCAGGCGCTTACACATCGATCAAACTTTACCTTGAAATAAAACCACAGGTTGTATATTATAGTGGGCTTACCATTGCACCATGGAGGACATGAATGGGAAAATCCATAACCCGGAAAATAATAGATGCTCATTTAATATCGGGCAGTTATACTCCAGGGTCTGAGATAGGAATAAAAATCGATCAGACCTTGACTCAGGACGCCACGGGAACCATGGCATATCTCCAGTTTGAATCCATGAATATCCCCACAGTGAAGACCGATCTGTCGGTAAGTTACATAGACCACAACACCGTCCAAATAGGATTCGAAAACGCTGACGACCACATCTATCTTCAGGATATCGCGGGAAAATACGGAATCCATCTATCCAGAGCGGGAAACGGCATCTGCCACCAGGTTCACCTCGAAAGATTCGGAGTTCCGGGAAAAACGCTTCTCGGTTCTGACAGTCATACGCCGACGGCAGGGGGTCTCGGGATGCTCGCAATCGGGGCGGGCGGCCTGGATGTGGCCATCGCGATGGGTGGTGGGGCCTTTTATCTTACCTGTCCACGGGTAATCAGGATCAACCTCACCGGAAAACTTTCTCCCTGGGTGTCGGCAAAGGATATTATCCTGAAGGTTCTTGAAATATTCACCACACGGGGAAACGTGGGGTGCGTCTTTGAGTATGGAGGAGAGGGGCTATCCACGCTCACGGTACCGGAAAGGGCGACAATAGCCAATATGGGTGCGGAATGCGGCGTCACTACTTCCATCTTTCCAAGTGATGAAATGACCCGATCATTCCTGAAATCCCAGCAGAGAGAGACGGACTGGACGGAGTTGGAAGCGGACGCGGATGCTGAATACGACAGGGTAATCGATATAGATCTGTCAAAGATCATGCCTCTTGCCGCGACACCGCACAGCCCTGAAAACATAAGCACGGTAAAAGAGATACAGGGGATAAAGGTTGACCAAGTATGTCTCGGCAGTTGCACAAATTCATCATACAAAGATCTCTCAACGGTGGCAGAGATACTTAAGGGAAAAGTCGCTCATCCCGGCGTGAGTTTCGTCATAGCACCGGGCTCAAGACAGGTGCTGGAAAACCTCTCGAGGGATGGTTATCTCGCGGAGCTGTTGTCCGCGGGTGCAAGAATCGCCGAATGCGCGTGCGGTTTCTGCATAGGGAACAGCCAGAGTCCACCCTCGGCGGGAGTCTCTCTCAGGACATCCAACAGAAACTTTTCAGGCAGATCGGGAACCGCGGACGCCAGTGTCTATCTGGTCAGTCCGGAAACGGCAGCGGCCGCGGTTATAACGGGGGTTATCACTGACCCGCGTGATCTGGGGACAGAATATCCCCGAATCGGCGTTCCCGATCGCTTCATTATTAACGACAGGATGATAATATCCCCTGAAGATATCCCGGACCCATCATCCATTACCATACGCAGGGGACCCAATATCGGGGTGCCTCCTTCACATGTTCCCATGCCTGACGCTGTCTCAGGTGAAGTCACCATAAAGGTGGCTGACCGAATCACAACGGACCATATAATGCCCGCGGGTTTCAGAATGAAATACCGCTCCAATATACCGGAATACGCGAAATTTGTCTTCGAGGGGCTGGACAGCACATTTCATGAAAGAGCCCTGAGCATACAAGATAACGGAAGGCACAATATCATTGTCGCAGGAGTTTCCTACGGCCAGGGATCATCAAGAGAACACGCGGCAATCTGCCCCCAGTATCTGGGTGTAAAAGCGGTAATAGCTAAGTCTTTCGAAAGGATCCACGCGGCCAATCTGATCAATTTCGGCATCATTCCCCTTACATTTAAAGATAACGCCGCCTACGCCGGGATTAACCAGGGAGACAAACTCGAGATACCCGACATAAAAAAGATAATAGAATCCGATAAGACAATAGTGATAAAAAACATAACAAAGGGAACCAAATTCGAAGCATTGTGCAACCTGTCCGACAGGCAACGGAAGATTCTCCTCGCCGGCGGAGCGCTCGCGGCGGAGAAGTAACAGATGTCAGCCTGGCGTAAAATTGCAGATGGAGAAAAAACGTGACGGAAAAGATAAAAGTAAAGACACCGGTCATCGAGATGGACGGCGATGAAATGACAAGAATCATGTGGGAAATGATCAGGAACAAACTGATCCTTCCCTTTCTGGATATTGATATCAAATACTATGATCTTCACATAAAAAACCGCGATATTACCGGTGACCGGGTCACCGTTGACGCGGCGAATGCTATCATGAAATATGGTGTCGGCATAAAGTGCGCTACAATAACTCCAAACGCCGACCGGGTTGAGGAATATGATCTGCAAGAAATGTGGAAAAGTCCCAACGGCACGATAAGGTCGATGCTGGATGGAACGGTGTTCAGAAAACCAATCTTTGTGAAGAACATTAAACCATCCGTTTCCACGTGGAAAAAACCGATTATAATTGGAAGACACGCGTATGGCGATGTGTACGACAACGTTGAAATAGCCGTGCCGGGTCCGGGAACAACGTCTATCACATTCACCCCGTCCGGAGGCGGAAAAGCCGAAGAAAAAACGATACATGAGTTTAAGGGACCGGGGATTATCCAGGGTATACATAACACAGACGAGTCCATACTTAATTTTGCGAGAGCCTGTTTTTCCTTTGCCCTTGACCAGAAGACAGACCTCTGGTTCAGCGACAAAGACACCATATCAAAGACCTATGACGCCCGTTTCAGGGATATATTCCAGCGCGAATATGAAGAAAACTGGGCTGCAAAATTCAGGGACGCGGGTATAGAATATTTTTTCACCTTGATTGACGACGCGGTTGCCCGCGTAATACGCTCAGAGGGCGGGATGTTGTGGGCGCTGAAAAACTACGACGGCGATGTTATGTCGGATATGATCGCCACCGCCTACGGAAGTCTCGCAATGATGACCTCGGTGCTGGTTTCACCGAACGGATGCTTCGAGTATGAAGCGGCTCACGGAACGGTACAAAAACATTATTACAAACACCTGAATCATGAAGAGACCTCGACAAACTCCGTGGCCCTTATCTTTGCCTGGTCAGGCGGACTTCGTAAACGGGGTAAACTCGACGGAACGGATAAACTTGTGACATTCGCGGACAAACTGGAAGCTGCCGCTATAGAAACGGTAGAATCAGGTATCGTGACAGGGGATCTCCTTCTTGTCGCGGAAAAAGCGGATCACAACAAAAAGGTCAGCACAACACAGTTCATAGATGCTATCGAAAAGAGACTGCATGAAAAATTACAGTGATAAACAGGATTTGAGCGACATGTCTCTTGAAGACATTGAAGATTTTATTTCTCATCTTGGAAAGGAGAAATACAGGGCGCGTCAGATCATGAAGTGGATGTACCGTTTTGGAGTCTCTTCCTTTGACGAAATGACCAACCTGTCTAAGGTTTTCAGGCAAGAGATCAAAGAGATAGCCCGCATAACATCCCTTTCCATAGAAGAGATCCAGAAATCAAAAGATGGTACGAAGAAAGTTCTCTTCCGACTGCGAGATAACAGCTTCATAGAAAGTGTATTGATCCGCGAAAAGAATCACTGGACCCAGTGCGTCTCCACACAGGCGGGATGCGCTATGGGGTGCAAATTCTGTCTTACCGGCAGATATGGCTTTAAAAGGAACCTTCTTCCCTCAGAGATTGTCGGGCAGATAACAGCCCTGCATTTTAACACGCCCGAGGGCGAAAATGTAAAGAGTATCGTAATGATGGGAATGGGAGAACCTCTTGCCAACTATGAAAACACGCTGAAAGCTATCAGGATCATAACTTCTGATGTCGGGCCAGGGGTCTCGAAGAGAAAAATAACTGTTTCCACATGTGGAATAACTCCCATGATACGCAGACTCGGCGAAGATGTTTCCGTCAATCTCGCGGTGTCACTGAACGCCCCGGATGACGAAAGGCGAACTGCCTTGATGCCTGTAAACAAAAAATATCCCCTCAAAGAACTAATCGATGCCTGCAAAGAATATCCTATGCCAAGGAGAAGGATGATAACGTTTGAATACATCCTGATGGAGGGCATCAACGATTCGGAAAAAGACGCGAAGATGCTTACATCGCTCCTCAAGGGGGTACATTGCAAATTCAATCTCATACCATTCAACGAATTCCCGGAATCAGATTTCAAAAAACCATCAGATAAAACGATAAGGGCATTTCAGAATATTCTCATAAAGCATCACTACACTACCATGGTGCGCCCGAGCAAAGGGAACGACATACTAGCAGCGTGCGGGCAATTGAGCGGTCGGGCAGAGACGCAAAACTAAGTTTCAGCAAATTTCTTGCCCGATTCACACACTTGTGATATTTTTAACCTTTAGCAGAACAGAAAATGATAACCGCCGAGGTGAATTATGAAAAAGATATATGTCTGTCTCGTCTTTATAATCGCTGTCTGTCTATCATGGCAACCAGTCTCCGCGCAGACGGCGGCAACATGGATTGAAAAGGGCAACACGCTTGAAGAGAGGGGAATACATACAGAGGCGGTGAAAGCGTATACAAAGGCAATAGAACACGATCCCGGATGCGCTGACGCCTACCTGAAAAGGGGAACTGTTCTCTTCTCAGACAGAAAAAGCAACTGCACGGAATCACTCACTGATCTCACAGAGGCGATAAAACTTGCACCCGAAAATGCCGACGCTTACTACCAGCGGGGAATTGTCAACAATTACATGATCAATAATGAACAGGCACGGGCAGACATGAAAACCGCTGCCGCCCTGGGGCACAAAGGTGCCCAAGAATGGCTTGGTTTAAAAACGGAGACTGAACAGGCCGAGGGCACACCCTTAAGTGTGAAACCAGCCGTATATTTTGACCATGACAAATTCAATATAAAACCGTCTTCCCATAAACTCCTGAAAGAGTTAGGCACAGCACTCCCCGAAGGATCTTCCCGAATCGCTATCATGTTATCGGGTCATGCGGACAGTACGGGCACGGAAAAATACAATGATACCCTTTCACTGAAAAGAGCAACCGCCGTGAAAGAGTACTTGGTGAAAAATTTCAACCTCTCTCCGGAAAAAATCTCAGTAAAGGCTTATGGTGAGGGCATGCCAATCGGATTGAATGACACCAAAGAGGGACGTGCGCTGAACCGCCGCGTGGATATTGACGTTTACGATTGATTAGTAACCAGGGTATTAGTTTGAGGGCTACAGACCGAAGGATAAGGAACAAATCCCGACTCGTCGTGACAGTCTATCCACCTGAGAATAATTAGCGTTCAGTTTTTCCAATCACGAACCATTCATCGTCCGAATCAGAGGCCGTGTCGACCAGGAGATGCATGATATGTAATTCGGGATACAGTTCTTTGAGGTCGTCAAGATCCACCGGCTCGAATCTGTCCTTGTTATTCAGATAGGCCTGTTCCGTCAGCGCGTTGGACTCGTAGTTTTCTCTGGTTCTCTTGGATATCTTATTCAGTGAATATTCCTGCGGGCACTGTGTCTGCTGTATAATAAATGTTTTACGATTCTTCGCGGCCACTCCTGCAGCCCTCTTCCTGAGTGAATGGGTGACAAACGTGGCATCAAGAATGACCCCCCTGCCCTGCGAGGAAACTCCATCGGCCATAGAAAACATTGTGTCATAAACGAGCGTTCTTTTATCCATATTGGACGCTATCTTTTCATCAAAGATATCCTCGCCTTTTAGAACTTCGCGGCGTATAACGTCTGTCCGCAACATCTCGTAGCCCTTTAAACGCGCTATAATTTCGGTGGTTTCGGTCTTGTTAGTTGCCGGAAGGCCACAGGCGATCAAAACAGCATCGCCCCCGATTTCATCTTCGACAAATTCCTTAAAGGGTATCTTCAATGGAATGGCTCCTTTATAAATGACTGACTTCAACTATATATCACTCAACCCGCCGGTTTCACAAAATCGAACTGTTCTGCTACATAATCGGGGATTTCGATATTACCCATAATCGCCGGCTGTTGATGGCAGTCAGATCCGCCTGTCACTATCAGTCCATTTTTGCGGGCAAATGCAAGGTATGATTCGATTGTCCTTCCACTGTGTCTCGAATGCCAGCATTCCACACCGTCTATATATTCCAGCATGGCCTCACGGATGATGGCATGCTGCTGGGCTACAGAAGGGGTAAGCGACACGAGAGATGATCCGTTGGGGTCATTGGGATGGGCGATCACCAGTTTTCCGCCGGCGCCGTGTATTAATGCGGAAGCCTCTTCCAGACTCAGCGACATTTTCGGCATATCACACTTCACAAGATATTTGGAGAATGCCTCCTTTTTGCTGCTGACTATACCTTTCTTTATCATGTAATTCGCAATGTGCGGGCGACCGAATGACCCGTCAACACTAGCCTGTATCTCTTCCATATCGTGATCCGAGAAGCTCTGCCTGCCCTCTTTCTGGAATTCCCGATTGATATTCTCGAGTATCTTCTTTGCCCTTTTCTCTCTGAAATCCCGTATCTCATAAAGCTTGC
>Ga0307991_1001147_pt1 | contig 18828 bp, 15 predicted proteins | sample EllFjometagen131_FD_203146 | JGI IMG/M metagenome (GOLD analysis project Ga0307991, IMG submission 203146) | Marine microbial communities from Ellis Fjord, Antarctic Ocean - #131 | ecosystem: Environmental > Aquatic > Marine > Unclassified | place: Southern Ocean | collected 2014-10-08 | reverse complement strand
AATATGATTTGGAAGATGGGGAAGAAATAGTAGGGGATAAAAAAGATAAAATTATTTATGAAATATTATTAGAAGAAGCATATAAGATAATAAGTAGAAAATTATATGCTTCTAAAGATGTAAGCATCAAATTAGAACATAAAATTAATAATATTGAAATGATTGATAAAATAATAAATAAATTAAAAGAAGATAAATATATAAATGATAAAGAATATGCAAAACAATACATAGAAATAAAAAAGTATGGACGGAAAAGAGTTTGCTATGAATTATCAAAAAAGGGAATATCAGAAAAAGAAATAAACTTAGCCTATGATGAATTAGAAATAGATGAAGCTGAGTTTATTTCTTTTTATATAAAAAAAATTGCCAAAAAAGAGAGAGAAAAACAAATTAGATATTTATTAAGAAGAGGATTTTCATTTGATTTGATATCAGAAAAACTTGGAGAAGAAGAATGAAGAGAAGAATTAAAAGTTCTGTCCAATGAAAAATTATTAAAATGAAAATCTTCTGTATTATATGGAAGATTTTTACTTTATCTATAAAAGAAATTGAAAACAATAGGGTTTTTTAAAAAAATGAGAAAATTTCTCAAAAATGGTTGATTTTTTAAATTATATATGATATTCTTTAATGAGAGGTGAGAAAAATGTTGATTCAATTTAATTGTAAAAATTTTAAATCTTATAAAGATGAATTTAGTTTAGATATGACAGCAACGACGATAAAAGAACATAAAGAAAATTTAATAATAAGTAAAAAAAATGAAAAATATCTTAAAGTAGCCGCAATTTATGGAGCTAATGCGAGCGGAAAGTCAAATATAATAGAAGCTTTTCAGCATATGAAATTTTTAGTAAGGACATCTTTTAGTGAAGCCAGTAAAAGGAAAATTATTCCATTAAAAAGATTTAAATTTGATGAAAAAAGTAAAAAAATAGAATCTACTTTTGAAGTTTTTTTTAAATATAAGGAAAATGAATACCAATATGGGTTTGAATTAAATAGCGAAGAAATAAAAGAAGAATGGCTTTATAAAAGAGATTTCAGATCAAAAGAGAAATATAATTTGATTTTTGAGAGAACTAATCAGAAATTTCAATTAAATGAAAAATTGAAAAGTTTTACTGAAATATTGAGAGGTGTAACTGAGAAAACGTTATTATTATCTTTTTTGGCAAATGTATTATACGAAGAAACTAAAAATGTATATAATTGGTTTTCAGAAACTACGGTATTAAATTTTGGGGATTCATTATTTGAGATTATGAGTTCAAGGGCTTTACCAAACTGTTGTTTTGATGAAACTGATGGGAATAAAAAAATTAATAATTATTTAAAGGCGATAGATGTAGGAATAGAAAGTATAAGGACAGAAAAGATCCAAGGTTCTGAGGACGAAAATGGAAAATTATCATATAAAGCTTTTTCAAGACATTTAAACGTTGAGACAGGAGTGATTGAAGAATTACCACTAAAAGAAGAATCAAGCGGGACTTTAAAGATGATTAATTTATATGAACATATAAATAAGGCTCTATTAAATGGATATACTTTATTTGTTGACGAGCTAGATGCAAAGTTACATCCATTGCTAACAAAATATTTAGTTCAATTATTTCATAATGAAGAAACGAATAAAAATAATGCACAATTAATTTTTTCAACACATGATACAAATAACTTAGTAAAAGAGGTTTTTAGAAGAGATCAAATTTGGTTTGTTGAAAAAGATGAAAATAATGCTTCCATTTTGTATTCTTTAGCTGAATATAAAATTAAAGATAAAAAAATTAGAAATGATGCTAGCTATAATAAAGATTATTTAGGTGGTAGATATGGAGCGGTTCCTATTTTAAAAGAATTTGAAATAGGAGGAGAATAATGGGAAAAGATGATATTGCTAAAAAAAATAAAAGAGATAAAAAGAAGAGAAAAGAAGCTATAAGGGAGATTGCTCCATTGAGATATTTAATAGTTTGTGAAGGTGAAAAGACAGAACCAAAATATTTTAAAGGGATAAAAGATAAAGTTGAGATTAAATTTAAAGAAAAAATTGATATAAGAAAATTAGACTTAGAAGAATTTATAACTTTAGATGGAACAGGAAGGAATACAAAATCATTAGTTGACTATACTTTGAAAATTAAAAATAAAGCAAATATACCTTATGGACATATTTGGTGTGTATTTGATAAAGATTCGTTTCCTCAATTTAATAATGCTATAATTAAGGCGAAAGATAATGGAATTAAAGTTGCTTGGTCAAATGAATCTATAGAATTATGGTTTTTATTGCATTTTGAATTTTTAAATACGGGAATAGGAAGAGAAGATTATAATAAGAAACTTGATAAGTATTTTAAGAAGTATGGTATAAATGGTGGGAAATATGAAAAAAATCAGGATGATATTTATAAAATTTTATCAAAATATGGAGATCAAAAAATGGCTATTAAATTTGCAAAGAAATTATTAGATGAAAATAAAACTCCAACAGAAAATAAACCTGCTACAACTGTTTTTAAATTAATAGAAGAATTGGAAGATTATTTGAAATAGATTAAATTTGTTTTTTATTAATGGATTGTAAAGATAGAGCTAAGAGAATAAAATGAATATTAGACAAAGAAGAAGAAAAGTTAATAATAAAAGAAAAGGGTAATTTGCATTTACTACGAGATGTCAGCATGTAATTAATAGAAAATGAGAAAAAAACGTTAAAATTGACTTTTATATTTGAAATGTGTTATAATAATGTGAATAAAAAATATAAAAGAGGTGAATGGAATGTTAATTGGTTTTAAATTTGAAAATTTTTCATCATATAAAAATGAAAATGTAATGAGTTTGCTTGCGTCAAATATAAAAGAACAAAAATCTAATGTATTTAAAGTTAGAAAAATGGAATTGTTAAAATTTATATCTATATATGGAAAGAATGCGAGTGGGAAATCTAATGTATTTAAAGCTTTAAAATTTATGAAAAGCTTTATTTTTGATACAACTAAATTAGATTCAACAAGCAAAATAGAAGTAAATAATTATAAATTAAGTACAGAATCTCAAGCTAAGCCAACTTCTTTTGAAGTGGCTTTTATTATTGATGATATAATATACAAATATGGTTTTAAAATTTTTAATAATGAAGTAATTGAAGAGTGGTTGGAACAAAATGTAAAAAGATTTACAACTCTATTTTATAGAAGTTCATCAGATGGAGAAGGAATTAAGATTGGAAATTCATTTAAAGAAGGAAAAGATGTGCCTAAAAATCAAATTAGAAAGAATGGATTATTTTTACCAATTGTGGCAGTTTTTAATGGTAAGATAGCAAATAAAATATTACAATGGTTTAAAAATGTAAATATAATTTCTGGTGATAAATTATTTGAAGATATAACAATAAATTTAGGAAAAGAAAAAGAATTTAAGGAAAAAATAGTAAGTTTCTTAAAAACAGCTGATTTAGGTATAGAAAATTATAAAATTGAAGAAAAAGAATTGCCCAATGAAATGAAGGAAAAAATAGGGAAAATATTCGAGTTAGAAAATAAAAATGGGGAATTTAAAACTTTATCAGTTAGAACATCTCATAGTACGTACAATGAGGATTATGAGAAAGTTGGAGAAGAATTATTTGATATGAATGAATTTGAATCAGAAGGTACAAAAAAGTTTTTTGCTCTTGCAGGACCTCTTTTAGATACTTTAAAAAATGGAAAGATACTTTTTATAGATGAGTTAGATTCGAAATTACATCCTTTGATGGTAAAATTTATAATAGATCATTTTAATTCAGAATGGAAAAATTCAAATAATGCTCAACTAATAATAAATACACACAATACTAATTTACTTAGAAATAATATATTAAGAAGAGATCAGATATGGTTTGTGGAAAAGAATAAATATGGAGAAAGTGAATTGTATTCTTTAGATGAGTATAAAGATGAGGAGAGAAATAAAAAAGTAAGAAATGATGAGTCATTTGAAAAAAATTATCTTTTAGGAAAATATGGAGCGATACCTCGTTTATATGAAGAATATAGACTCTTTGATGAATTTCCTTTTTTGGATGGTGAAAAAAATGGGAAGTGATGATTTATATAGAAAGAAAAAAACTCTTGATCTATATAAGAAGAAGAAGAAAAGAACAGTTCAAAATAAAATTTTAATTGTTTGTGAAGGAGAGAAAACAGAACCTCTTTATTTTAAGAGCTTTCCTATAAATTATGGAGAAATAGAAGTTAAAGTTGCAGGAATTGCAATGAACACATTAAGTCTTGTAAATAAAACGATTGAATTAAAAAAAAATGCCACCAAAAAAGGAGAAGAATATAATCAAATATGGTGTGTATTTGATAAAGATAGTTTTCCTGATTCAGATTTTGATAATGCCATAAAAAAAGCAAAGGCACATAATTTTAGATTGGGATTTTCAAATGAAGCATTTGAATTATGGTTTTTGTTACATTTTGAATACTATAATTATCCAATGCCAAGAAAAGATTATGAAAAAAAAATAAGTGAAAAAATAAATAAAAAATATAAAAAAAATATTTCAATCTATAAAGATATTTTAGAATGTCAGGAAAATGCAATAGATAATGCAAAGAGACTTTATGAACAAAAGCTTTCAGAAAGATTACCATTTTCAAAATGTAATCCAATAACGACTGTATTTTTATTGGTGGAAGAATTAAATAAATGGATATAAAATAACTAATATACTTTGAGTATAAAAGCAAAAAAAATATAACTTGTATTTTATATTTTGATTTTTTTAGATTAGTTTATTATCAAAGTAAAAATTGAAATTTATTAATTATTGTATAAGTTATATTTATAGGATAATTAAAAATGATAAATGGTATATTTGGAGGTATAAAATGAATATTAGAGAAAGAGAAGAAAAGTTAGAATATAAAATTTTATCAAAATATGCTTCAAAGAGTGATGAAAGTTTGGGACGGAATAAAGTAGATGAACTATGTAGCATAAGGACAATTTATCAGCAAGATAGAGACAGAATAGTTCATTCAAAACCATTTAGAAGATTAAAACATAAAACACAAGTATTTATTTCAGCATATGTGGGAGATCATTATAGAACAAGATTGACTCATACATTGGAGGTATCTCAAATATCAAGAACAATAGCAAAAGCTTTAAGGTTAAATGAATATTTAACAGAAGCAATAGCTTTGGGTCATGATTTAGGTCACACTCCGTTTGGACATTCAGGAGAAAAAGTATTGAATGAAATAGCTACAAATGGATTTCATCACAATGAACAAAGTCTAAGAATTGTAAAAGAAATAGCCAAAAAAGATAGAGGATTAAATTTGACTAAAGAGGTACAAGATGGTATATTAAATCATACGGGGAAAATCTTGCCATTTACTTTAGAAGGACAAATAGTAAAAATATCAGATAGGATTGCATATATAAATCATGATATTGATGATGCTATAAGAGCTGGATTATTGACTGTGGAAGAATTGCCAAAAAAGGATATAGAAATATTAGGAGAAACTCATTCGCAAAGAATAGAAACTTTAGTAATAGATATGATAGAAAATAGTGTTAATAAAAATAAAATAGAACAATCGGAAAAAATATCGAAATCAATGTTATCATTAAGATCTTTTTTGTATGATAATTTTTATATGAGAAAAGAAATAAGATGTAAATTTGAAAAGACAGAAAGAATAATAAGAATATTGTTTGAATATTATATGGAAAATCCAGAAGAAATGACTATAGAAGTTAGAGATAAAGAGCAGACAGTTATTGATTATATATCAGGAATGACAGATATATATGCAATTAATAAATTTAAAAATATTTATTTACCATAGGGGGAAAACAATGATAAGAACATTATATGTGACAATTTCAGTAATATTATATTTTTTAATGACTATAGTATTATATTTACCAATAGTATTATTACTAGGAAAAGAAAAAGGTAAGAAATTTGCAAAGAAAAAGGCAAAAGAATGGGGTAATTTTGTAATTAAAAGGACAGGAAGTAAAATTGAAGTAATAATAAAAGATCAAAGTGCATTAGAAAAAATAAAAGATAAGTCAATAGTAGTGGTTTCAAATCATCAAAGTAATATGGATATTCCTTTAATTATGGGATATTTTCCAAAAGAACTAGCATTTGTAGCAAAAAAAGAGATGGAAGCGTTACCAATAATGGGATTGTGGATGAAAAAAATTGAGTGTATATTTTTGGATAGAACAGATAGACGAGCAGGAATGTTAAGTATAAAAGAAGGTGTAGAAAAAATAAAAAATGGTGATTCAGTTGTAATATTTCCAGAAGGAACAAGATCTAAAACAGGAAAAATAGCTGAATTCAAAAGAGGTAGTTTTAAATTGGCTAGTGATGCAGGAGTTCATATTGTACCTGTTACAATAAAAGGAACAATGGATATAATGGGAAAAGGAGATAAAAAGATATCAAAAGTAAGTAATGTTCAATTGATAATAGAGAAACCAATAGATACATCTGGAATGGATAGGATAGAGAAAAAAGGATTAGCCAAAAAAGTGAGCGATATAATAATAGAAAATTATGAAAAATAAAATAACCACAAATTAGTTATAATTATTACTGATTTGTGGTTATTTTGTTATATTAGATACTGATATTTTGCGATTGTAAAACATGTATAAACTAAAATATTTTTTATTAATCTAATGAAAGAAAGGTATTATTAGATTATTTATATTTATTAAAAAAGCAAAGTTATGTAGTATTGTGCTATGAAAAAAATAGGAGATATAAGAATTTTTAGTAAAATTTGACAATGGTGCAAAAAAAGAGTACAATTTTATAGAAAATATAGAACTATACTAAAAAATATGAATATGTATTTAAATACATATTTTTAGATTTACTAGAAATCAAAAATAAATCGGGAAGAGACCTGATAAAGAAAAAATGGGAGGAAAAAAATGAGCGAAATACAATTAAATGAATTAACTAAGGTAGAATTATATGAATTAGCTAGAAAATATAGAATAAAAGGTAGAACTGAAATGGGAGTAGAAGATTTAAAAAAGGCACTTTTAAATATAGGACAAGTAGAAATAGAGAGTGAACTGTTTGATTTAGGAGAACAAAACCTAAAGGTTGGGTCATCAGGAAGTAGACCAACAAGTGATTTTGGAAACCAAATCAAAAAAGAGGTAAAAGAAGAAGTTAAGGTAAATAAATCAGTATATTTTGATGGAGATCCATTACCAGAATGGTATGGAGAAAACAAAATAGTATTAATGCCTAAAAATGCACAATGGGCATACGCATATTGGGAAATAACGGAAGATAAAAAAAATGAAATAAAGAATCAATTGAATGGAGAAGGAAGACCTATAATAAGAGTTTATGATATAACTTTAAAAGAATTTAATGGAGAAAACGCAAATTCTTATTTTGATATAGAGTTACCAGAAGATGTATCAGATTGGTTTATAGGAGATTTGAGTTCGACTGCAGCATATGTTGCTGATATTGGATTTAAAACAAATTCAGGAGAATTTGTAATTGCAGCTAGATCAACTTCTGTTAAAATGGCAAGTGATTCAATGTCAACTAATATTGATAGTGATTGGATGATTGTAGAAGAATACTTTAAAAAGATATTAGCTCGATCTTCTGCTGGAAGATTAGAAAATGGTAAATGGATAGGTGGAATGGGAGCTTCTGGAGCAATGAGAGGTTCATCAGAAGAAATGGTATCTGTTTTAATAAAGAGATTATTAAAGGACAAAAGAATAAAAAAAGGTAAATTATTATCTCAAATGGAAAAAGAATTGGGAGAAATTTCTATGGGAATGGGATCAAGCAGTATAGGAGCAGGAAGTTTATCAGTAGGTAGTTTGTCAGCCGGCAGTCTATCAGTGGGCAGTCTATCAGTAGGAAATATAAATAGAGGATCAATAGAAAAGAATAAAGGTCAAATAGAAGAAGAAGAAGGGGAGATAGCCAAAAAAGATTTTTGGTTAAAAGTTGGAACAGAATTAATATTATATGGAGCAACAGAACCAGATGCAAATGTTACAGTAATGGGAGAAAAGATAGAATTGAATTCAGATGGAACATTTAGTTTTAGATATGCCTTGCCAAATGGACATTATGAATTACCTGTAATAGCAGTATCAAAAGATGGTGATGATACAAGACAAATAACACCGATAGTAGATAGAATAGAAAAATAATGTTTTAAAATGAATGGAGGGTAAAAGATGTCAAAAGGATATTTATCAATGATACTACACGCACATTTACCATATGTAAGACATCCAGAGTACAATGATTTTTTAGAAGAAGATTGGCTTTATGAAGCAATAACAGAAACATATATTCCTCTATTAAATATGTTTGAAAAATTGACAAATGATAATATACCATGGAAAATAACAATGACTATTTCAGGAACATTAATGAATATGTTAGAAGATGATTTATTAAAAAGTAGATATACAAGACATTTAAATAAAATGATTGAATTTACTGAAAAAGAAGTAACAAGATTATCTTTTCAGCCAGAATTTTTAAAAGTAGCAAAACATAACAGAGATTTTTTTAGACAAGCAAAGTATTATTTTGAAGAAAAATATAATACTAATTTATTGGTTGGATTTAAAAAATTTCAAGATCAAGGAAATTTAGAAATAATACCAGTTACAGCGACTCATGGTTTTTTACCATTAACGAAAGACTATGAAGAAGCAGTAAATGCTCAAGTAGAAATGGCAAAAATTGATTATATGAGAGTATTTGAAAAAGAACCAAAAGGTATGTGGTTAGCAGAATGTGCTTATTATCCAGGACAGGATTCTTTTTTGGCAAAACATGATATAAGATATTTTTTAGTGGATTCTCATGGAATATTATTTGGAGATCCAAAACCAGTATACGGAATATATTCTCCAATATATACAAAAAATGGAGTGGCAGCTTTTGGAAGAGATATTGAATCATCAGAGCAAGTATGGAGCTCAGAAATAGGTTATCCAGGAGATGGACTATATAGAGAATTTCATAAAGATGCAGCTTTTGATTTAGCATACGATTATGTAAAACCATATTTACATGAAGATGGAGTAAGAAGAAATATGGGGATAAAGTATTATGCAATAACAGATAAAAAAGCTGATGTCAAAAAAGTTTATGATCCAGAAGCAGCTAAGAATAGGGCAAAAGATCATGCAAATAATTTTATTGAAAATAGAGAACGACAAGTAGAATATTTATCTCAATATATGAAAGATAGAAAACCAATAGTGGTATCACCTTATGATGCAGAATTATATGGTCATTGGTGGTATGAAGGACCAGATTTTTTGGAAGAAGTGTTTAGAGCAGCAGCTCGAAGCGATATTATAGGTACAATAACACCATTTGGTTATTTGCAGGAAACTCCCAAAAATCAAGTAGTTAGTCCAGCAGAATCAAGCTGGGGAGCAAGTGGATATTATGATGTATGGATGGATACTACCAATAATCATATTTATAGACATTTGCATAAAGGTGCAGAAAGAATGATAGAGCTAGCTAATTTGTATGATAATCCTAATGATTTACAAAAAAGGGCTTTAAATCAATCAGCAAGAGAATTAATGATGGCACAAACATCTTGTTGGCCTTTTATAATGTTTACGGGGACAATGGTAGGATATGCAGAAAAAAAAATAAGAGATCATTTAAATCGATTATTTAAACTTTATTTTGATTTAAAAGAAAATAAAGTAGATGAGGATTGGTTAAAAGAGATAGAATATAGAGATAATATTTTTCCAGAAATGGAATATAGAGTGTATAGAAGCGACAGATAAAAATAAAAAGAGTTATCATAATTTAAATTATGATAGCTTTTTTTATTTTTTTATAATTGCGAAAGTACGGTAATTAACTATATTTTTGCGGTAAATATAAATTCTATACTATTAAAATACCTTTCTTTTTTTCTTGATAAAAAAAGAAACAAAAAAATCAAGTGCTGTCGCTCCAAGTTATAATTTTCTAAGTTTTATTATCTACAACTGGCTAAATGAGACTTAAATACCTAGCCGAATTTATCGAACAAAGTGCGAAAACTCACTACGTTCAAACAGTGTCAGTTGCTTAACGATAATTTCAACAAGAAAATTTATAACTTTACGCAAATGCACCAAAAATTAAGATCAAGTACTTTTTAAAAAGGAATAAACTTTAGATTTGAAAAGAAAAAAAATATAAACAAAGGTTTTTTATAATCGCGAAACTACAGTAATTAATTAAAAAAAGAGGAAAGTTAAGAAGTAGAAAGAATACTATTATTGAATAAAGAGGTTGTCACACAAAAGACATATCACAATAGTATAATATAATCATAAAACAAGATATAGAAAGGAGGAAGAAAATGGTAATTGAAATGAAAAATGTCAAAAAAGTTTATCATACAGAAGAAATAGCAGTAGAAGCAATAAAAGGGGTATCTTTGGATATTGAGGAAGGAAAATTTATATCCTTTATTGGGCCTTCTGGTGCTGGTAAATCTACTTTGTTAAATATTATTGGTTGTATAGACAAGCCGAGTTCTGGAGAAATAAAGGTTAATGGAATTGATGTTGCAAAATTAAATAGAAAAGAAATAGCAAAATTTAGAGGAGATAATATCGGTTTCATTTTTCAAAGTTTTAATTTAATGCCTGTTTTAACTGTATTTGAAAATATTGAATATCCACTTACAGTAGTAAAAAAAATACCAAAAGATGAAGCAAAAAAGATGGTGGAAGAAATATTAAATGAAGTTGGAATGGGAGATCAAGGACATAAATTTCCAAATCAAATATCAGGAGGACAAAAACAAAGAGTAGCAATTGCAAGAGCTTTGGTGACAAAACCTAAAATAGTAATAGCAGATGAGCCAACAGCAAATTTGGATTCAGAAAATTCATATAATATAATAAAATTAATGCATAAAATGAAAAACAAACACAAAACCACATTTATTTTTTCAACTCACGATTATAAAATAGTAAAAGAAGCAGAAATAATTTTTGAAGTTGAAGATGGAATGTTAAAAAAAAGAGAGGAGGAAAAATAAAATGATAATTGGAATTGCTTGGAAAAATATATTCAGACATAAAAAAAGAACAGCATTAACAGCACTTATTATATCAATAGGGGTAGTAATGGTTATTTTATTTAGTGGTGCAACAGCAGCATTCAAAAAAGTTATGGTAGGAGAAATAACAGACTCTATGTTAGGGCATATTCAGGTTCACAAAAAAGGGTATATGACAAATGCAGATACACAAGCGTTGGATATGGTTATAAATACTAAATTAGAAAAAAAATTATATTCAGAATTAGAAAAAATGGAAGAGATAGAAGGATTTACTCCAAGATTGAAATTTAGTGCAATGGTAAGTAATTATGATAAAAGTATTGCTATGAAAATAATAGCTATTCAACCAGAAAAAGAAAAGTTGGTATCTCCTGAATTGACAAAAAGAATAAATGGAATAGAGGACTTAAGTACACTCAAAAAAGGAACGGTAGTTATTTCAGAAATTGTAGCAAAGAGTATGAAATTAAAAAAAGGCGATGATATTGTTTTAGTTGGAACTAATGCACAAGGTTCTGTAAATGGAACTACATTAAAAATAGTAGGGATAATAGAATTAGCTACAGGTCCAGAAGGTAAAAGTGGATATATGCATTTGGAAGATGCAAAATCTTTACTTAGAATGGAAGAAGTATTGGAAATTGCAATTAGAGTAAAAGAAATAGATGAAGTAGATGAAATTAATGCGAAAATAATTGAATTAATAAATAAAAGTTTCTTAAATAAAGAAGGGAAAGCTACATTGGAAGTTCATCCTTGGACAAAATTAACCAATTTTACAAGCACAATTGTAATAATTGACGTTATGTCAGTATTTTTGAAAATAATTCTTATTTTTATAGTATTATTTTCAATAATGAATATGATGGTAATGGCGGTATACGAAAGAACTGGGGAGATAGGAACAATATCTGCAATTGGAACTCCTCCAGCAGTAATATTAGAGATATTTATGTGGGAAGGGTTATTCTTAGGGTTTTTAAGCTCTGTAGCAGGAAGTATTGTAGGACTAATAGTTAATTATATAATATCTATATTAAATATTTCATATGAATTTGGCAAAAGTAGTTTGCTTTTAAAACCAGAAGTTTCTATGAAAGAAATAGTTATAACAATTATATTAATAACAATTATATCTGTAGTAGCTACTTTAATTCCAGCATATAAAGCATCAAGATTAGAGCCAGTAGATGCTCTTAGAAGTTAAAAAAGGGAGAGTGAATATTATGAAAAAAAAGATTTTATTACTTTTAGTATTGATGATGGGAATAAATATTTTTTCTGCGGAATTAACAGGAAATGATATTTTAAAAATAGTTGATAAAAATTTAGCACCAAGAGATAATGAAATGTATAAAAAAATTACAAATATTGAATCAAATGGAAAAACAAAAGAGTTTATATTATATTCCGCCAAAAAAGGGGATGATAAAATATTGTCAGCATTTTTATCACCTGCTTCTGAAAAAGGAAGAACTACTTTAAGAGTTGGAGATAATATGTGGTCATATATACCCGCAGTAAAAAGACCGATAAGAATTACCTCAATGCAATCGGTTATAGGTGGACTTTTTAATAACTCAGACATAATGAAAGTTGATTTTTTGACAGAATATGATGCTAAAATATTAGAGCAAAATGATAAAGAATATATAATAGAGCTAAAAGCGAAATCAAAAGATATAGCATATGATAAAATTAAAATGTGGGTTTCTAAAGAGAATACACTTCCATATAAATATGAAGCGTATACTTATTCTGGAATGCTTTATAAAGTAATTGAATTGACAAAAATAAAAGATTTTGGGAATGGAATAGTGAGACCATCTTTAGTTACAACTACATCACCTTTTCAAAAAGGTGCAAAATCAATGATGGAATATTTAAAAGTAACTCCAAAAGAATTTCCTGAAGAAATGTTTACACAGGCAAATATGTCAAAAATAAATATTAAGTAATTGGAATAGTTTATTAACTATATATTTTTTTAGTGGGATTTAGGTAAAAATGTTTAATGCTAAAATGGAAAAAATCACAACTCCTCCCTTGTTGTCGGTTTCTCTTTATCTAAAGAGAAACCTATTGTGTGGATATGTGGATAAAAATATAGAGCATTAAACAATTTTTGCTTTAAGCCGCTCTTTATCTAAAGAGAGGCTGTCAAAGACGGAGAGTTGTAAATAAAGGTTGTGGAATTATATTGAAATTTTTAATCGAGAAACACAAGTTGGGTAATTATTATTGGAGGTAATAAGATGAAAAAAATAATTGGAATAATATTTTTGATGGTAATTACAATTAATGGATATGCCTTAGAAATAGAGGGGCTTGACTTTTTAGGGCTATCAGAAGTTATAAGTGAAAAAGAAAATGAATCGTCTACAAATAATTATAATTTAGAAAATAAAATTGAATTTAATGGAGAATTTGATGTAAGTCTAAAATTTAATAAAAATGATGACAATACAATGTTATATAAATTGAAATTAGATAAAAATTTAATAGAAGAATACACATATCAAAATTCTTTAGGGTTAAATTTAAATGCTGAATATTCATTTGAGAAATTTGAGTTTATATTAAGAACATATTCAAATTATATAAATGATGATAACTCAAGCTTTAATTTATATGAGGCATATTTAACTTTTTCACCAAATTATAATTTTTATTATCAAGTAGGAAAATCAAGTATTTATTGGGGAAAAGGATATGCTTTTAATCCAATTGGGGTTATAAATCCAATAAAAGATCCAGATGATCCAGAAAATTCTGGTGAAGGTAAAAATATGTTGAATTTAGAATATACTAAATCATATTCTAAAGGAATAATTCAAAATTTTACGGGAAATTTAGTTTTATTATTTGAAAATAATGATACTGAAAATGGATTAGGAGAAATTGAAAATATAGCAACTGCTTTTAAATCATATTTTTTAGTTATGGATTCTGATTTAGATTTTGTTTTTTATAATGGGAATGATCAAAAAAGTGTTGGGATGGATATATCAAAAAATATTATACCAGAATTGGAAATTCATGGAGAATATATATATAATTATGATACAAATTTAAATAGTATTAATCAAAGTGGAGAATTAATAGAAGAAAAAGGAGAAAGTAGTTCATATTTAATTGGAATGAAATATCTTTTGAAAACAAATACAAGTATAGTTTTAGAATATTTTTATGATGGAAAAAGACTTGAAAAAGTGGATTATGATAATGTTTATAATAATTATAAAGATGATTATACTAAAGCGTTTAATACATACAAAAAGTTTGTAAAAAATCCAATGCAAAAATATTTATACTTAAAAGTATCTCAACCAGAACCACTTAATTTATTGTATTCAAATATTAGTTATACAAATATATATAATTTATTAGATAATAGCAATTCTTCAAAAGTACATTTTTCTTATGAACCATATAATAATATGAATTATTATGTCGACTTTTTTGGACTAATAGGAGAAGAAAGTACAGAGTTTGGAGACAAGTTAAATATTGGATCAGAAGTAGGAGTAAAAATAATATTTTAATCAAAAAAGGCGTAAATTTTACGCCTTTTTTATATCGAAGATTAATTTAGGAGTTTGAGTTGCGGGAATATTTTAAATATGTTATTATATAAGAAAAATAAAGAGAGGTGTTGTTTTATAATGAAAAATGATATTTATTCAAATCCGTTAGTTGAAAGATATGCAACAAAAGAGATGTTATACAATTTTTCACCAAACATGAAATTTTCTACTTGGAGAAAACTATGGACAGCTTTAGCAGAATCAGAAAGAGAATTAGGATTGGACATCACAGAAGAGCAAGTAAAAGAAATGAAAAAAAATGTCAACAATATTGACTTTGAGTTAGCGAAAAAAAAAGAAAAAGAATTTAGACATGATGTAATGGCACATGTACATACTTTTGGAGCTCAAGTACCAATTGCAAAAGGAATAATTCATTTGGGAGCAACAAGTGCATATGTAGGAGATAATACAGATTTAATACAGATAAAAGAAGGATTAGAATTAGTAAAAGCTAAATTAGTAAATGTAATAGATGGATTTAAAAAATTTGCATTAGAATATAAGGGAATGCCTACATTAGGATTTACGCATTTTCAACCAGCACAATTAACTACAGTAGGAAAAAGAGCCACACTTTGGGTTCAAAGTTTTATGTTAGATTATGAAGAATTAGAATTTAGAATGAAAACTCTTAGATTTAGAGGAGTAAAAGGAACTACAGGAACTCAAGCAAGTTTCTTGGATCTTTTTGATGGAGATAATGAAAAAGTAAAAGAATTGGACAAAAAAGTTTCTGAAAAAATGGGATTTAAAAATAAATTTGGAGTTGGTGGGCAAACTTACGATAGAAAAATTGATAGTCAGATTGCAGATTTATTATCACAAATAGCTCAATCAGCACATAAATTTACAAATGATTTAAGATTATTACAACATTTAAAAGAATTAGAAGAACCATTTGGAAAAAATCAAATAGGATCAAGTGCAATGGCATATAAAAGAAATCCAATGAGAAGTGAAAGAGTAGCAGCTTTGAGTAGATTTGTAATTACAATGGCATCAAGTCCAGCTTTTACAGCAGCAAGTCAATGGTTTGAAAGAACATTGGATGATTCAGCAAATAAAAGATTAGCATTACCTCAAGCTTTTTTGGCAGTAGATTCAATTTTAACTATTATATCAAATATCTTAGATGGATTGGTAGTTTATCCTAAAATGATTAGAAAGAGAATTATGTCAGAACTTCCATTTATGGCAACAGAACATATAATAATGGAAGGTGTAAAAAATGGTGGAGATAGACAAGAATTACACGAAAGAATAAGAGTTCATTCTATGGAAGCTGGAAAAGAAGTAAAAGTAGAAGGAAATAAAAATGATTTGATTGAAAGAATTTTAGAAGATGATTATTTTAAAATAGATAAAAAGAAATTAGTAGAAATATTGAATCCAGAACATTTTATAGGTAGATCTGAAAAACAAACAGAAGAATTTATAAAAGAAGAAATAGATCCAATAATTGAAAAAAACAAAGATTTATTAGGAATTAAAGCTGAATTAAACGTATAAGGTGGGATTATAATGAGTAAAATAGATAAATTATTAAATACTATGGAACTTGTTCACTATATGGAAAAATTTAAAAATAAGGTATTCATTTTTGTGGTTACTGGAAAAAATTATATCAGGGATATTATCCCTGATATAATTATATTACAGAGTTTTAATATAAAAGTTGTTTTAATACTGGATTATAAAGAAGATGAAGAATTAGAAAAAATAATGGAAGAAAATAATAAGATGATTTTAAAAATATCAAGTATTTTGAAAAAAAATCATTTAAATCCATTACCTTTTTTGGGATCTGAAATTTATACAAAAAAGATAGATGATAAGGTTGAAATAACTGGATTTGATACCGAAATATTAAAATTCGCATTAAATAAAAATAAAATACCAATAATAATGCCAATAGGAATGGATAAAAGAGGTAATTATAATAAATTAGATGGAAAAGGAATTGCACTAGAATTAGCAAAAACTATAAAATCGGATATGGTTTATTTAATATCAGAATTAGATGGAATAGAAATAGATGGTCAAAGAATGCAGTTTTTAAATTATAGCGATGTAGAAGAATTATTAAAAACTTATCCAAAATTAGATGATAAAACACAAGAAATATTACAATATAGTTTAAAACTAATGGATTGCGGAGTGGATTGTGGGATATTAAAAGGTGAAACAGGAAATATATATGGTGAAGTATTTAGCTATGATATTTTTGGGACATTAATCAAAAAAGTGGATGATGAAAAAATTAGAAATGCCTATATAGATGATATTCAATCAATACATTTACTAATAAAAAATGAGGTTAATAGTAAAAATATTTTACCGATACAAGAAGATGATATAGAAAAGGAAATATCAGATTATATTGTATATGATATAGATAATTCTGTAGTAGCTTTGGGGAAATTAAATGATTATAATGAAGCAGCAGAGATAGCGAAAATAGCAACATTTCCAAGATATCAAGGAGGAAAAAAGGCAAAAAAACTATGTGAAAAATTAATCAAAAAAGCTATCGAAGAAGGAAAAAAATATGTATTTGGTTTAAGTATTAATGACAAAATGATAAGTTTGTTTAAAGGATTGGATTTTTATGAAGTGGATAGAGAAAGTTTGCCTATGAAATGGAAAGAAAATTATGATTTTAATAGACCTTCAAGAGCATTTAGATTGGATTTAGAAAATGGAAAATAAATATGAAAAAAAGAAAATGGCATATCAAATAACGTTGATTTTAATGGCATTATACTTTTCTTTAATGGAGAGTATAATCCCTAAGCCATTTCCTTGGATGAGAATAGGGTTGTCAAATATTAGCACAATAATAGGAATGAAAAAATTTGGATTTAAATTTGGATTAGAAATATTAGTTTTGAGGATATTAGTTACAAGTATAATGTTAGGAACTTTTTTGAGTCCGACATTTATTATAAGTATTTTATCGGGAGTAGTTAGTGTGGGAGTTATGGGTATTTTTATGAAATACCAAAAAAGTTTTTCAACTATTGCAATTAGTACAATAGCAGGAATAAGTCATAATATGATGCAATTATTAGTAGTATATTATTTGTTTTTTAAGAATATCGATATAATGGAAAGAGGGATATTAATTTTTATATTCTTTTTTTTGTTATTTGGAACAATATCTGGATTAGTGGTGGGCGTTTTTGCCGAAAAATTCAGAATAAAATAAAAATGGAGGAAATATAAATGGCAAGAAAACATTTTGGAACAGACGGAATTAGAGGAGAAGCAAATAAAGAATTAACAGTAGAATTAGCAATGGATTTAGGATATGCATTGGGGCATTATTTACAGGAAAATAAAAAAGATGGAAAAAATCCAATGATTGTTTTGGGGACGGATACAAGAGTTTCAGGATATATGTTAAGATCGGCACTTTTTGCAAGTTTAACATCATTAGGAATAAATATAGAATTTTTGGGAGTAATACCAACTCCGGGGGTAGCATATTTAGCAAGACATTTAAAAGCAGATGGAGGAATAATGATTTCAGCATCTCATAATCCAGCAAAAGATAATGGAATAAAAATATTTGGAGCAGGTGGATATAAACTTCCAGACGAAGTTGAAGAAAAATTAGAAAAATTAATGGATAACGTTGAAGAAATCAAAAAAGTGAAATTAGCAGGAGATAAAGTAGGGAAATTTAGATATAATTTAGATAATTATTATATTTATCAAGATTATTTGTTATCTACTGTAAAAGGAAATTTTAAAGGGATGAAGATAATTTTGGATGCAGCAAATGGAGCAGCATATAAAATAGCATCAAAAGTTTTTTATGAATTAGGAGCAGAAATTGTATCAATAAATGATATTCCAAATGGAACAAATATTAATGTGAAATGTGGTTCTACGGATATGACAATATTAAAAAAAGTTGTATTAGGATATGAAGCAGATTTGGGATTAGCATTTGATGGAGATGCAGATAGATTGTTAGCTGTGGATAGCAAGGGAAATGAAATAGATGGAGATACAATAATTGCCGTAGTTGCAAAACATCTCAAAAAAGAAGGTAAGTTAAATAAAAATACAATAGTATCAACTATTATGAGTAA
>Ga0307991_1001144_pt1 | contig 18838 bp, 9 predicted proteins | sample EllFjometagen131_FD_203146 | JGI IMG/M metagenome (GOLD analysis project Ga0307991, IMG submission 203146) | Marine microbial communities from Ellis Fjord, Antarctic Ocean - #131 | ecosystem: Environmental > Aquatic > Marine > Unclassified | place: Southern Ocean | collected 2014-10-08 | reverse complement strand
AACCAACTATAAAATGAAGTTCTGATTTTATTAAATTCCGCATAATCCCGTTCAATATCTCTTAAATAGTTGGTTGTTCTTACCACATCGTGCCAGCTCATTCCTTCTGCTTTCAACAAGTTGGTTATATTTCTATAGGTTCGCCAGAGTTGTGCGTTAAAGTCTCCAATATGTTCAGGCTGACCCTGGTCATTCACACTGGCTGTTCCTGAAACTAATAAAACTTTATGACCACCTAAATCAAAGCGTAAAGCCCTTGAAAAAGATGATGGTTTCTTATAATCGTATGCTTCATTAATAATACCCGGAGCATGCACGGCATACTTAGCAATAGGTGGTCGTTCGTTATGTATTTTTGGATAAACATATTCTTTTAACTGGTTATTTTCAGTTAAAAATCCCAGTTTAATCATCTCTTCCTTTTCACCATCAGTTAATTTATTCAGGTCAAAAAGTGGTTTCTTTGAATTAGTCATTTGAATAATTATATTTTGGTTATTAATATTAGTTCACCTTCTCTCACTCCCTCGTCCTATCATTCTGTCGTCCTATCGTTCTATCGTTCTGTCGTCCTATCGTCCTATCGTTCTATCGTTCTGTCGTCCTATCGTTCTATCGTCCTATCGTTCTATCGTTCTGTCGTCCTATCGTCCTATCGTTCTATCGTTCTATCGTTCTGTCGTCCTATCGTTCTATCGTTCTGTCGTCCTATCGTTCTATCGTTCTGTCGTCCTATCGTTCTATCGTTCTGTCGTCCTATCGTAATATCGTCCTATCGTTCTATCGTACTATCATTTCTTCAGTCTTTCCCCCCTGCTTACTCCATAGGAAGTTGCAACCCAGATTTCATCATCCTGTACGTCTACACCAATTGTAAAATTGTGACAAATTGATGTCGGAACAGGAAATTCCCTGATTTTAATATCATCGGTTAACTTAGGGCCATTGGTTATCATAACTTTTCCACTGGCATTGCTTTCGTTTCTCTGATAAGAAACCCATGTATTTCCATTGAAAGTACTTAACCCCAAATCTGTACAAAAATAGATTACAGGACCAACTGCCCTGCAAAAGTTATTAAAGTTGCTTAAAAGTCCGGAATCATGATCAAAGTAAGTATTCCAGTGTGCTCCGTCATACCGGTTTACGCCAAAGTATGTAGCTACCCATAATATACCTTCATCATAGGAAACACCAGTTGTTATATCATGAACCACTCCGTCATCAGGAAAAACATCCAGTTCCATCTGACTATCCGGATCGATATAATCCCTGAACTTTTTTGTTTTAGTGTTAAATTCAATAACCCCGCCTCCCCAGGCAGCAATCCATATTTTATCATCCCCGGCACATACACCGTATGTCCATGGCTCATGCATAGGCGCATTTCTTTCCATATAAATTTCCCACTCATCAGTATAAGTATTATAATCTCCTGCCCCTCCTCCTGTGGCAGACCACACATGTTTTCCATCACAGATCACTGAATAGATCACATTATTAGCCAGGCCACTATTTAATTGAGTAAATGTATCGAATCTGCCTGCCGACCAGCGGGTTAATCCTCCCAGTGTCCCAAGCCAAACATCCCCGGTAAGTTCGCTTACATCAATAGCAAGTATACCATTATGCGCTATACCATCTTCCACCGTGTAAGTTCGCCATTCACCATTTTCATAAACGCCAAGTCCGCCACTGGTTCCTACCAGCACCCGGTCTCCGTCAATACGGACACAATAGGCTTTATTTGCTGGTAATCCGTCTTTTTTGGTAAATGTTTTCCAGTTACCATAAACGGGCATTTCCCCCGCTTCTTTCTTAATATCCGCGATATTGTTTCCTGACCCAATAACCCGGGAGTTTTCTCCATCAGTTGTCTGATTGTCATGTCTTTCCCCCGGGATGATTTTTGTATTCTGATTGTTAGGAGAGAAACCTGAGATAGAAATAACCAGTATTGATATAAACAATACTTTGATCGCTTTTGGTAAATTCCGGTTCGGTCTAAACATTTTTTCTTATTTTAAATTTCTATATTCATTATTAGAATAATATTCTTTTAAAAGCTCTTCATACTCTTCAGAGTAATATTTAGTGTAATACCTGGCATCTCTTATCGACCTAAGAAATTTAACAAGATCATTAAGATCGTCCTTGGTCATATCACTGGTAATTCCATGCCTGTCCCCGGGGTCATAAGTCGTCCATATTTCCTCCAACGTTTTTGCCCGCCCATCATGCAAAAAGGGGGATGAACTGGAAAGATTATTTAACTGAGGTGTGTCAAACGGAATTGAGTCATCACTTTCAGAAAGACTTCCTACATTTTCAAAATTTTTATTTGTAAAATCGGGTGGAGGATGGCAAACGTAACAACGATCTTTGGGCTTGATATCTTTTCCGCAATTTGTATGGGTACGGAAAAAAACCTTTTCTCCCCTTTTCTGAGCTTCCGTTAATTCACCCGTAGGATTGTATGCTAAATTAGGTGGATTTATTATACCTGTAACAATGTAAGAAACAAGGGCATCCAATTCATCATAATTATAGGGTTCGGTTCTTGTTAAGTATGTAGAGAATCTCATTCCATCCTGCTTATATACACTTTGGTTGTGTCCATTCCATTTAAATGGTGGAATATCTCCAACATCACGTAATGTCTGTGTATTAGTTACATTTCTCCCCATTCCAACTCCTGCCATATTATAAGCCACTCCATCTTCTGCGGCATCGGGATGGCAGGTATAACAACCATATTGATTTTGGAAAGTACGTCCTGAGTTATTAAACAACCGGCGTCCTTTACGTGCCATTGTAATTCTCGAGGGCCCATCCAGATCAATATGTTTTTCCGTTTCCAGTGTTTTAGTGTTAATAACGGCAATCCTGTCTTCTAATCTTTCAGCTACATACAGGTATTTTCCATCAGGAGAAAGTACCAAACCTTTTGGATTGGCTCCTGTTGGTATGCGTTTCAAAACATAACGACTGCTTATACCAAGATGGTTTGAGTATGTTTTTAACTCCTCAGGTGTAGACTCCGCTATAAGTTTTCGCACTTTGTTTAAATCGATAACATTGATGACATCTATACCTGAGCTAGAGATAAATGCTTTTTCTCCGTCCGGAGTAATAACAACATCAAAAGGATCGGAGTAATAGGAATTGGGTTCATCAGTCAATAATTGAATGATTCTGCCATCCTCACCGGTTTCAATAATACCAAATCCATGTGTCATCATCCATCCTTGTTCAACCTGTATGGACGGCACCAAATTTTTAAGTCGAATAAGTGTGGCTACTGCCAAATCTCCGGTGGAGGCGAATTCAACATTCTCCATCATGTAGGCATGTTTAAACATTTTCCGTTCTTTAACCCTTTGTTTTGTGGCATCAATAACTGTCATTTCAGTTTTAACAGGGGCTCTGGCAGGTCTTGGAAGTACTCTCCTGCTTGAAACGTAAATAAGGTCTCCTGAATGGGAAATAGCCAACCCTGTCGGATTGTTCCCTGCCACCAGCCGTTTCTTTTCTGTTTTAGAATCTAACTCGATAACAGAAACTTCATTCCCAAAAGAATTTACCACATAAAGAAATTTCTCGTCTTTACTTAACACCATACCTGCAGGACCACTACCGGTTTTCAACGTATCAATTACATTTAATGAATTAAGGTCTATCTCATAAATATTATCTTCCCATTGATTACTTACAAAAGCTGTATTTCCCGCATGATTTAACACAACACTATGAGGGTGTTTTCCGACAGGTATTTTGTCTAATACCTGGTCTGACTGGCTATCAATAACCACTAATACATCTCCTTCCTGTGCAACAATATATAATTTACCTCCATCGGGTGATACAGCCAGATTAAACGGGGATAAATAGGTTGTGTTAACTAATTTGGCAAGAAAATTGTCCTTTTGTATATATAAATGACAGGAAAAACAATTCAACGGATGGTCTTCAACAGCTGTAATATAATTAACATGTTCTCTTGACATCCTGTGTGCAGGTACACCAAGCAACAATATAACTGCCAGCGCTATAAATAAATATATTAACCCTTTCTTTTTCATCAATGCATATCCCCCAGTTCGAATGTTTTTCTTTTTTCAAGTGAATTTATTGTATCAACGGGAATGAGAACAGGCCACCCATTTACAGCTAATGGAACTATGTTTTCAGGTGCTAATTCATGATCCTCATGACAACCCACGCATCCACGTCGTTCAAAAGGACGTATCCATATCCAGTCTGAAGAACTAACTATTACTTTGTTATTCTCATCAAGTGTCCTTATACGAAAAGGAAGATCTGCTATTACTTTCAGAAAAAACGATCCATCCTCCTCAACAGGAACAATGCCAAGACTTTTATTCATACCCAATACCTCAATTTTAGTTGCTTTGGGAATAGATTCTCCATTATTTCCGGTCAGTGCTGTAAGATTTATATCCTGACACATAATTAACCCTGTGGGATACGAGAGGTTAAGTTCCATGATGGGTAGGTTCCTGGGCCTCTCATAAGGTTCAACAAGAACCGGATCAATAAAGTGATATTTTGAACCACCCGGTAACGATTCCTTTACAGATTTATCATCAATATTAAAAGTATATAAACCTATAGTCTGATCTCCGGAAGGGCAGAATGATACAAGTAACTCTTTTGATGATGCCGGCAGTACCGAATAAAAACTCCCGGCAATATCTTTAGTATAATTAACTTTAGTATGTAGTGGACGGTTCTGATGAATTGAAACGATATCTCTTTTTTTCAACTTTCCTGTATCCTGTTCCGTAAAATAAATCAGACCTTTTCCTGTTTCGCGCACCCGGACACCGGCAATACTACCTTTTATTCCTTTATAAAATATCTCTGCTTTTGTCCCGTTGGGACGTATTGCCAGAGATTTTATTTCCCCCTTTTTTGGAAATATTTGTTTGCTGAGCATCAATATCCGTCCATCCCGGAGGATAGTCTGAACATAATTAATATGAGGATGGAAGGTTATTTGTTGAAGATTTGAACCATCAAGGTTCATGGTAAATAATGCCCTCGACGGTCCTGTACCCGTATCAGGCATTTCCCTGCTAAAAACAAGGCGTTCTCCCGGAAGATAATCCGGAGTACAGCATGATTCTTCAAAATCCGTTACTTTTCTGCTTTTCTTCTTTTTCAAATCCATCTCCCACACCTGCCATGGATCATTTTTACTCTTCTGCCCGGTAAAAAGTAAATGTTTTGCATCGTATGATATTTGAGGAAAGCAAGCTGAATAAAAATCCGGTGTTAAATTTATTTCAGACCCGGCTGATTCTGCTAGATTAATAGCCATCAGGCATGCTCCGGGAAAGTTATGGCATATGTTTTCTTCATTAAAACTAAAATTATCCACCGGCACCCTGGCAACAATTATCATCCCTTTTGACGATTGATTTGTGCATGAAACCAGAGATATACCGATTATAATAACAGCAATAAAGAAAAAAGTTAATATAATTGACTTTTTATTATTCATGGAGTTTTTACTTCAGATTCCTTAATAGTCACAACCTGACCTGCCTTTATATTTTCTAATTTCTGAATTTTGCCTGAAGGCCATATAACTTCAATAGAATCAACAACTTCATTGTTACCCAAACCAAAATGGATTCTGGGATCATTTGTAGATACATACCCGCTTGAGCTTTTCTTTTGTGCATATTGTTTTGTTTCTCCCGAGCTAATAGTAATTCTTGCTCCAACACCGTCCCGGTTACTAGTTTCTCCAATTAGATGCAATAATATCCAGTTCTTTTGGTTCCCTTTATTGTTACGGAGCAATACTCCATAATCTTCCTGGTTTACAATATAGGCATCGATATCTCCATCATTATCGTAATCACCAAAACAAGCCCCTCTGCCTACCCTTTCATCCTGGAAATAAGCCCCCCTTTCAGTTGAAACATCAATAAATTTTTCATGCCCGTCATTTTCAAACAACTGGTCTTCCTGTCCGTATAGATGCTTCAATTCACCATTCACTTTAAACAAATCCAGATCCCCGTCGTTATCATAATCCAAAAATGATGATGCCCATCCCACGAACTGTCCGCATGCAACTGCAATTCCAGCCTTGTATGACCTTTCGCTAAAAACACCGTTCCCTTCATTCCTGTGCAGAGAGCAATAAACATTATCAGAAACAAAAAGATCCATTAAGCCATCATTGTTATAATCGGCAAAATCAACAGACATACTAATAGTTGCTTCGCCTATTTGATTAAATGCAACTCCCGACTGAATGCCACGATCCTCAAATTTTTCACCTCTGTCATTGTGATAAAGGTAATTTCCCATGTGATCATTTGAAACGTAGATATCCGTAAAACCATCATTATTGTAATCTGCAGCTCCAACACCCATTGCCCTGCCATTTTCATTATAAACTCCCATTTCACGGGTTACATCCTCAAAAGTTCCGTCACCCCGGTTGTGGTATAACACATCAGGTTGTCCGTCATAAGCCATTGGACCGGGAAAATTATCCGGAGCATAGTAATAATTATACTGTGGATCAAACTTAATATAGTTCCCAACATATAAATCCAGATAGCCATCGTTGTCATAGTCAAGCCATGTAGCACCTACACTACATTCATTTCCTCCCACCCTGGCATTCGTTGTTACATCAGTAAATGTTCCGTTACCATTGTTATGATAAAGAACATTCGGTCCGTAATTACTAATATATATATCCGGGTAACCGTCATTATCAAAGTCTCCTGTTGTCACTCCCATACCATATCCCCGGTCACCGACCCCGGCTTTTTTTGTAACATCTTTAAAAGTACCGTTGTGCAGATTCCGGAATAACCCGTTTTCCGATGTTCTATCCGGCGGTTCATCCTCATTCATACTTAAACTATCAATATAATTACCATTACTCAAATACAGATCAAGATACCCATCCTGATCGTAATCGAGGAAAGCAGCGCCACCACCATCAGATTCAACAAGGTTGCTTAAATGCTCGTCACCAACCGTGCGCATAAAATCAATACCTGAATATTTAATAATATCCTCATAAAAATCATCATTTGCAGGTGGAAGAGTAAGTTCTTGTGTTTTTTGTTTTGTATTGCAGGCATTAAAAAGAATCCCGAGTACAAAAATCATCAATACAAAACCCGGTCCGGCTTTTCCTGAATCAGTTTTTAATTTCTTCATCATAATTATAAATTAGTGTTCGGAATCATTAAAAAAATCAGAACCGCAAAACTAATAAACACCTGAATTATTTGCAAAGGTTTGTTTAGATTATAAGAGGGTTATTAAGAATCGTTATAAATTAGCCCCCAAAACTAATAAACACCTGACTTCTATGCAATTTTTTAACATTTTTTAAGATGTAGCGGTCCAAAACCGCAAAGGACGACCAATTGGTCTTGCCATCCTTATTGTTTTCCCTTCTACAGCAATTAAAGCGAATTGACCGTCAATCCTGCGAACTGCCTGAACATCTCCCGACTTGACCAGTTCAACTGCTTATTCCCGGGACATATTATATATTATGTCTTTACCCGCATCTGTTAAATCCACTATGCGGTTAACATTCTGGTGATTTATTATTTCAATTAAAAATTAAAAAAACATTCTTCTTCCCATTACTCCTTCTATTCCCTTTATTCCCTCTATTCCCATTACTCCTTCTATTCCCTCTATTCCCTCTACTCCCTCTATTCCCTTAATCATTCACTCTCTTCTCTTTCAACTTTAGGCATTCCAAACTTTAGGCACTTATAGGCACTTCTTCCTTTGCAAATATCACCAATAAAACTTACATAGAAAGTTAAAATAAGTTAAAACTAAACAGCTAAAAAGTTAAACTTCCAAAAACAAAATAATAAAACTTTTATTTTTTTTGCTTTTTGTTTGCATTATTAAGCAATTTTGTTTTATCTTTGATGTTAATCTTGATTTTAACATTTTTTAACATTTATTTATTTAACCCTAAATTAATAATTATGAGAAATTCTATCTTCCGGAGGAGAGGCATGTTGTTTCTTCTCCTTTTTGGATTGGCGATTAGTTTCGCCTTTGCCCAGGAACGAACAGTTACAGGTAAAGTTACTTCTGAGGAGGGAGAACTACCCGGTGTTAACATTGTGATTCAGGGAACCATAACAGGAGCCGTGACCGATGTTAGCGGAAACTACAGTATTGTGGTTCCCGGCCCGGATGCAGTTCTGGTATTCTCTTCAATTGGTTTCACTACTCAATCGGTAGTTGTCGGTAACCAATCTACAATCAACCTGACAATGGTAACTGATATTACTTCGTTAGACGAAATTGTAGTTACGGCTTATGCAACTCAGCAAAAGAAAGATATTACAGGATCCGTTTCTACTATTAAATCTGAAGAGTTATCTGCAATGCCACAGGGTAATGTTACTCAACAGATGCAAGGTCGTGTTGCCGGTGTAACGGTTACACAGGATTCAAGACCTGGTCAGGCAGCAAAAGTAAGGATAAGAGGATTTGGATCCTTCCAGGAAAACAGCCCACTATATGTTGTAGATGGTGTGCCTACTACAGACATTAATACTATCAACCCCGCGGATGTTGAGTCATTAACTGTTCTTAAGGACGCCGGTGCATCTTCTATCTACGGATCAAGAGCTTCTAACGGTGTTATAGTAGTTACAACTAAAAAAGGCAAGCCTGGAATGTCCGTTAACTACAACATGTATGCAGGCACCCAGACTCCGGGAGCAGGACCTGAAAATTTGTTAAACACAAAGGAGTTTGCAGATCTTCAATGGTTGGTTTATGCCAATGATGGTACTGTTGAAACTCATCCTGTTTATGGTCCTTCATCTGGTTCGCCAACATTTCCTTCATGGGCTGCAGACACAAAATGGTATGAAGAGGTTACGAGAAATGCCCCTATACAGAACCATGACCTGTCTTTGTCCGGTGGAAATGAGACATCTAAGTACTATGCAGGTTTTGGATATTTTGACCAGGAGGGAACAGTTTTAACCAGTTGGTATAAGAGATTTAGTGCCCGATTCAATTCTGAATTTAAAATCAAGGATAGAGTTACAGTTGGGGAAAACCTTAATATCACCCATCGGTCCGATAATGGTATATCTGCCAATGGTAGTGAAAATACCGGTCTAATGATGGGGGTTTATCGGGCTCAACCTATTATTCCCGTAATCTGGAATTCAGGCACATTTACTGATGCAATGACGGCTCATGTTTTTGAGAATGGTGATTGGGCAGGTACAGGTGTTGCCCAAAGATTAGGTAATGGAGAAAATTGGGTGGCTGACGCTGTTAACGATCAGGATGACCGCTGGCAGGACATTAGATTTCTGGGGAATGTATTTGTTGATGTTAAAATCATTGAAGGTCTGAACTTCAAAACATCATTTGGCGGGTCATTAAATAGCTGGCACCAAACTAACTGGACTGAAAAACAATATTGGAATGCTGAAAATGCAACTACTTCCACTTATGGGGAAAATTCCGGATACGGTTCGGATTGGACCTGGACTAATACATTAACTTATAATAACCAATTCGGCGATCATAACATATTAGCTGTTGCGGGTTATGAAGCAGTAAAGACCGGTATAGGTCGTGAGGTGGGCGCTCAAAAAGCCGGATACTTCTCCAGGGCACTTACATATAGAACCGTGAGTAATGGTGCAACACTTCAATCCGGATGGTCTAATTATTGGACTCCCAGATCATTAGTTTCACAGTTTTTAAGAGCAGATTATAATTTTCTTAAAAAATATTATGTCAGTGCAACAATACGAAGAGATGGGTCTTCGGTATTTGGAGCTGATACACGGTATGGTACATTCCCGTCAGTTACCGCTGCCTGGAGAATCAGTGAAGAATCATTCTTAGCAGGAGCCAGTTTTATTTCCGATTTAAAAATCAGGGCAGGTTACGGAACAATGGGTAATCAATTAGCTGTAGCAACAGCTAACCAGTTTTTTCTATACGGCGGTGCTGCAAATACAACTTATTACGACCTGAACGGAACAACCAATTCTTCGCTTCAGGGTTTCCGTCCTACCAGGATTGGTAATCCGGATGCGAAATGGGAAACGGCCGTAAATATGAATGTTGGTTTCGATGCTGTTTTACTGGATCGTAAATTTGAGATAATTCTTGACTGGTATTCGAAACAAAATCAAGACCTTCTCTTTAATCCGGAATTACCGGGAACTGCTGGAAATGCTGATAATCCCTTTGTAAACATTGGCGAAATGAAAAATACAGGTATTGACCTTCAGTTTATCTATCGTCAGATCTGGTCCGATTTCAGTTTTGAAGCTAATGCATCATTTACAACTGTTAAGAACGAGATAATTAAAATCGCCGAAGGATATGAATTCTTTGATGATGGCGGATCCAGAATTGGAGGATTTAACAGAAACATGGTTGGTCATTCAATGGGTGAATTCTTCGGATATAATGTTTTAGGATTGTTCCAGGATGACGCAGCAGTAGATGCAGCAGCTATCCAGGATGGAGCTGCACCCGGGTTCTTCCAATATGAAGATGCTGACGGAAGTGGTACAATTGATCCGGACGACAGAGTATTTATGGGTAAACCGATTGCTGATTTTACATATGGCTTGAACCTGGCTCTTGGATATAAGGACTTTGACCTGACTGCATTTTTCTATGGATCTCAGGGAAATGATATCTTTAACTATAACAAATGGTGGACTGATTTTTGGCCATCATTCCAGGGACAGAAAAGTACGGATCTTTTGAATAATAGCTGGACTACTTCAAACACAGGAGCATCTGTGCCAAAAGCTTCAAACACCTCAAATTTCTCAACTAATACGGTGTCAAATAGTTATTATATTGAGGATGGATCCTTCTTAAGGCTTAAGAACCTTACGATCGGTTATACCCTCCCGAACTCTTTTCTGGGAAATGTGTTTTCCAGCGCGAGAATTTATGTTCAGGGGGTAAATTTATTAACTATGACAAAGTATAGTGGATTGGATCCTGAACTGGCAAGTTTTAACGACGGCTTTATGGGTGTTGATGAAGGAAACCTTCCTGCAACTAAACAATTCCTTTTTGGAATAAACCTTGGATTTTAATTTTAAAAAGAAATAAAAAAAATCAATAGAGATATGAAAAAAATAAAATTTTTATCAGTAATAGCCATCATCGCAGGCTTCGTGTTAATGGATGCCTGTAATGAAAGCTTTTTGGAGATTACTCCAAACGGTTCATTAGATGAATCTGTACTGGGAACAAGTGAGGGAGTTGATGGTCTTTTAATAGGAGCTTATTCAATGGTTGATGGGGTTTGTGATGGTTTTGGTTGGCAAGCAGCAACTTCAGGATGGGTATTCGGTAGTATCAGGGGTATGGTAGCTAACAAAGGTACTGACGCCGGTGACCAGCCCGATATTAATCCTATACAGACCTATTCTGAAACTTCTACTAATCCATACCTGAATATAAAATGGAGGTCTATTTATGAAGGAATCTCACGCTGCAATAATACAATAATTATGGCTAATATAACCGAAGAAGCTGGAAACATTACTGCAGATGAAGCAACATCTTTCATCAGGCAGGCAAGAGCTCTTCGCGGTTATTATCACCTTGAAGCGTGGAGAATGTGGGCAGACAAAAGCAGTAATACTGGCATTCCATATGTGGATGAGAATACAGACCAGGCACTTTTAACCAATACTGAAGATGTCAGGGATAAAATAATTGCAGATCTTACAGCGGGAACATTACTTCCAAATGATATGGTTCAGGTTGGACGTTTTAACAAAACAGTATCACAGGTGCTTTTGGCTAAAGCAGAGATGCAAATGTTTGGTGATTATGCAGCTGCATTAATCTTGCTAACTGATGTTGAAGCCAATGGAACCAATCCTGCCGGTCAGGCTTGCAGTCTGGCACCCCAGTATGGTGATATTTTTGATGCCGAATTTCGAAATAGTACCGAGTCAATTTATACTGTACAGTATTCTGTAAATGACGGTTCCGGTGGAAATAATGGAGGTTCTGCAGAGGTTTTGAACTTCCCCTACAAGGGTGGTGCATCACCGGGAGGATGCTGTGGTTTCTTCTCACCCACACAAGACTTTGTCAATTCATTTAGGACCTCAGCAGGTCTTCCTCTACTTAATGGTTCATATAATGCTTCTGCTGAGGAAATACGAAGAGACCAGGGAATCCCCGCTGGTGGTGTATGGAAAGATAATAACGGAGATTCGGAAGATAAAACTGATGAGTATCTTGTAGATAATATAGTGACAATGTATGATCCAGCCGAACCTTATTTAGACCGAGTCTATAAATCCTTAACAGGTACAGCACCTCCAGATGATCCAGATGCTCCTAATATCGGGAATAATCCTTTAACAAGTCCGGCAAACTGGGAGCTACTTTGGGTAGAAGATAATTCTCTCGAAATTGATCCACGTTTGGACTGGAGTGCAGGACGTAGAGGAATTCCTTATTGGGATTGGGGTGATCATACCGGAGCAGACTGGATACGTGATCAGACTTATGCCGGACCTTACAGCCCGAAAAAACAGGTGTATAAGCAATCTCAGGAGGGAACTCTTACTGAAGTTGGTAACTGGACTTCTGGTTATACTGCCAATGGTTACCGATTGATACGGTATTCAGATGCAATATTGCTTAAAGCAGAATGTGAAGCAATGATCCCTACCGGAGATCTTGGTCTGGGTGAAGTAAATGCAATTCGTACCAGGGCTGCAAATGCTGCTGGCTTTGTAAAAGAAGCTGACGGGGTTACAAATGCTGCTAATTATGTAATAGGTACTTATCCGTCATTTGCTAACCAGGCTGCTGCCTTGAAAGCTATTAAGTTCGAAAGGAAGCTTGAACTGGGACAGGAAGGTCATAGATATTATGATCTGCAAAGATGGGGTGATGTTCAGTCAGAACTAACCAGAATCCTTGCCTATGAAAAGACAATGGAATGGGGCGATAACCTTTATGGATCTGCATCAATAGGTTCTGAAGATTCAAACTTCCCGGTACCTCAGCGTCAAATTGATGTGAGTAATGGTAATTTAGTTCAGAACAGGTAATTATCATCTTTAAATTATATTTAAAATGGGTTCCTTTTAAGGAGCCCATTTTTTTTGGAACCACAACATAGAGAGCAAAGCGATCGATCTCATAGCCTGTCCCGATTTTTCGGGAAGCGAAGCAAGTAGTATTGGTTTGAGGTTTGAGGTTTTGAATCTTTTTTTTCGTTTCTTTACATTCTTCTGTGTTTAATGTTTATTAGTAGAGATGAAGAACTATTTCCTTTTAATCCTTACAGTCATTAGTCTTTTTTCCTGCTCTGAAAAACCCCGGTTTGAACTGCTGGATTCAGATCATACAGGCATAAAGTTTATTAACAAAGTCGTTGAGACAGATAGCCTCCATGTAATGAACTTTGAATATATATACAATGGAGCCGGAGTAGGAATAGTGGATCTTAATAATGATGGCAGACAGGATGTCATTTTTATGGGAAATCAGGTAGCAACAAGAGTTTACCTTAATGAGGGTGATTTTAAATTCTCTGATATTTCGTCAAGCTTCCAGGACCTGGATAATGGGCAATGGTATAGTGGTGTTACATTCATTGATATTAACAATGATGGCTGGAAGGATCTTTATTTCACATGTACTGCTTATGATGAACCTGCTGAAAAAAGGAAAAACAGGCTTTGGATTAACCAGGGATTGCAGAATAATGGTCACCTGCTTTTCAAAGATATGGCAGAAACTTATGGCCTCGCAGATAATAGCTATTCTGTTCATGCTGCATTTTTTGATTACGATCTGGATGGTGATTTAGACCTCTATTTAATGAATAATTTTGTTAACGACAGGTTGTCCGCCAGTTATCGGGAGAAAGTTAATGATGGATCCGCTGAAAGTAATGATGACCTGTACAGAAACAACGGTGACGGAACTTTTAGTAATGTAACAATTGAATCTGGAATAATTTATGAGGGTTTTGGTCTTGGTTTGGCACTGGGGGATGTTAATAAAGATGGATACCCTGATATTTATGTATCAAATGACTATATATCCAACGACCTGTTATATATCAATCAGCAGGATGGTACCTTCAAAAATGAGATTGCTACTTACATGTCTTACCAGACCAAATCCTCAATGGGCAATGATATGGCCGATATTAATAATGATGGAAATCCGGAAATGCTTACACTTGATATGCTGCCCGAGTACTATTATAAAAAAAGGCAAACCATAAATGGGTTTGGTTATATTTATTATATAAATGATGCAAAATATGGATATGAGCACCAGTACCTGAGAAATATGCTGCATTTGCACAATGGTTTTATAAACAAGGATATGATACCCTACAGCGAAGTGGGTCAAATGATGGGTATTTACCAAACCGAATGGTGCTGGTCTCCTTTATTCGCTGATTACGATAACGACGGAGATAAAGATCTGCTGATTGCAAATGGTTATCCAATTGATATGACAGATAAGGATTGGACAAATTATAAAGTTGAGGTATTTGGAAATGTCGCAGATGCAAGACATGTTATTGATAAAGCCCCTGCAACTAAAGCCTTTAATCACGCTTATGAAAATGTTGGAGATTTAAGGTTTGTTAATAAATCCAGGGAGTGGTTTAACGAAATCCCTTCTTACTCTAATGGAGCTGCTTTTGCAGATCTTGATAATGATGGAGATCTTGATTATGTAGTTAATAATATAAATGACGAAGCCTTTATTTACAAAAATAATACTATTGAAAAAGATAAAGAAAATACCAATTTCATCAGGATAAAACTTACCGGAAAAAAAGATAACACTTTTGCGTTTGGCGCTAAAGTAGAATTGTGGAGTGGTGCCAATTATCAATTTCAGGAGTACTTTTTATCAAGAGGATATATTTCCTCTGTTGACCCCATTATTCATTTTGGTCTTTCTGATCATATTTTAGTTGATTCAATAAAAGTTACCTGGCCGGCCAGTGATCATGTTTCGTGTATTAAGAATATCCGGGTTAATCAACTTGTTGAAATTGATGAAAAAAACTCAATTCTATCCAATAAGGATCCGCAAAATTCAAAAGAGGCTGAATTGCTTTTTTCAAGAGTGGATAACATGATAGAATATCATCATCAGCAGGATGATTTTATAGATTTCTTTTATTCTCAAAATATAATTCCTCATAAGTTTTCACAAATTGGGCCACGTATGCAAAAAGGAGACATTAATAATGATGGTCTTGATGATATTATTATAGGTGCAACAAACAAATTGCCCACCAAAGTTTTTCTACGCACTGGAAACAGATTCGAAGAAACAGAAATTGAAGGCTTAACCACTCTAAAAGAATTTTCTGAATCAGACTTCGCAATAATAGATATAGACCAGGATGGGGACAATGATATAATTGCGCTGGCAGGTGGTTATGAGAACCGGGAAGAAAAATACATTCATTATCTTTATGAAAACAACAATGGTTCATTTACCAGAACTGAGCTTCCCATATCTCCATTTCCAGCCTCCGTTGTAAAGCCGTTTGATTTTGATCATGACGGAGATATTGACCTTTTTATAGGAGCGAGAATAAAAATGGAAATGTTCCCGTTTGCAAATGATTCCTGGATACTCATAAATGATAAAGGAAAGTTTACGAGGGAAAGTTCATTGAGTTTTAATTTAGGAATGGTAACCGATGCTATTTGGAGTGACTATGACGGTGACGGATGGGAAGACCTTCTTATTGCCAGGGAATGGAATTCTATTATTATTTTAAAAAATTTGAAAGGGCAAAGACTTAAAAGTCAGGAATTGGCTGAAATTGAATCCAAACATGGTATTTGGTATTCGATCACCGCCGGAGATTTTGATCTGGACGGAGATAATGATTATATCGTAGGAAACCTTGGAGAAAATCACCGCTTTACAGTCAGCGATTTATATCCATTGAGAATTTATGCCTTCGATTTGGATTTGAATGGTACGCTAGATCCCATATCAACCGGATACTGGAAAGACCAGAATGACGTGATGAGAGAATATCCCATCAATTATCTCGACGAACTTGGTGGTCAATCTTCTTTTTTCACAAAAAGGTTCAAAAATTATACATCCTTTAGTTATGTTTCTATTGAAGAAATGCTGGACTCTACCATGATGAATAGAATTGATTATACTTTTCATGTCAATACAACCTCAAGCTATATTTTATGGAATAACGAAGATAAATTCGAGTGGGAAAAATTGCCCCGGTTTGCCCAGGTATCACCAATTAAGAAAATGATTGTTCGTGATTTTAACAATGACACCTATCCTGATGTGATATTGGCCGGAAATGATCATACATATGATATTAGTACCGGTTATTATGATGCAAATAAGGGGCTAATTTTAATGAGTAAAGAAAATCAGCCATTAAGTGATTTAAAGACCCCTTCACAAACAGGATTAATGCTCCAGGGAATGGTAGAGTCATTGCTCTATTTTGATGGCGATACATCATTAATAATAGCAGGCTTTAACAAGAACAAAGCAGAGGCATTTAAAAGAATTAACCGCTAAGAATCTAAATAACATAACAAATCAGAGTCCCGTTAGGGACGTTATATTTGTAGTCCCATCAGGGACGTTATATTTATAAATAAAAATATCGTCAAAAATCAAAGCTATGAAGACAACAAATAATTTGCTTTTTTCATTAATCGGAATTTTATCCATGATATCACTTTCGGGATGTAAAAATCAATTTGTTAGTGATGTTAATAATACAATACAACCGGTACCTTTCACAAGTGTAAAAGTAACCGATGATCTTTGGGCTCCCAGGATTAAACGAAATCATGAAGTAACAATACCAATTGCTTTCGGGCAATCGGAAAAAACCGGACGTATCAGGAATTTTAAAATTGCCGGCGGACTTGAAGAAGGGAAATTTCAATCTAATTATCCTTTTGATGATTCTGATGTTTTTAAAATCATCGAAGGTGCCAGTTATTCCCTTCAGACTTTCCCGGATCCTGGCCTTGAAGCCTATCTTGATACATTGATATACTATATCGGGCTTGCCCAGGAAGATGATGGTTATATTTATACATACCGCACTATAATGGGAGACGATTCCCATCCATGGATAGGTGCAAAACGCTGGGAGAAAACACACATTCTTAGTCATGAACTTTATAATATAGGACATATGTACGAAGCCGCAGTAGCTCACCACCAGGCAACAAGCAAACGCACATTTCTTGATATTGCCATTAAATCAGCCGATCTGGTTAACCGTGATTTCGGGTGGGGCAAAATTGAAAGCTATCCTGGTCACCAGGAGATCGAGATAGGACTGGTGAAATTATATCGTGTAACCGGCAACCCCAAATACCTTGATCTGGCTAAGTTTTTTCTGGATGTACGCGGTGGCGGAGAAGAATATAACCAGGCACATAAACAGGTTACCGAACAGACAATTGCTGTAGGCCATGCGGTTAGGGCTGCATATATGTACACGGGAATGGCTGATGTTGCTACTCTTACCAATGATTCGGGTTATGTGAACGCTATTGATAAAATATGGCAGGATGTTGTATATAAAAAACTATACCTGACCGGTGGAATAGGAGCCACGGGCGGCAATGAGGGTTTTGGAGAGCCTTATAATTTACCGAACATGTCAGCTTATTGTGAAACATGTGCCTCTATTGCTAATGTTTTCTGGAATTACAGGATGTTCCTGCTTCATGGCAGTTCCAAATATTATGATGTCCTTGAAAAAACTTTATATAACGGTTTGCTTTCGGGAGTTTCCCTTACAGGAGACCGGTTTTTCTATCCTAATCCTCTTGAATCATCTGGTCAGCATAAGAGGCAGGAATGGTTCGGATGCGCCTGCTGCCCATCCAATTTATGCCGGTTTATCCCCTCGGTACCCGGATATGTATATGCAAAAACACGTAACCGTTTGTATGTCAATCTATATATGGACAATACAGCTAAAATTGAATTGGATGGCAAGACTATAGAGGTTACTCAGCAAACAAAATATCCATGGAATGGAAAAGTGGAAATGACAATAACCCCTGATTTACCCTTAAATTTTACACTCTGCCTCAGAGTTCCCGGATGGTCGCAGAATGAAGCAGTGCCCGGAGATCTTTACCACTATTTAAATAACAATGAAAACGAAATTATCCTGAAAATTAATGGTAAAGCAAAAGAATATTCTCCTGACAAAGGATATTTAATTATCAGCAGGAAGTGGAAAAAAGGTGATATTGTTGAATTAGATATGCCTATGCCTGTAAGAAAGGTAATAGCTCACAAGAATGTTGAAGCCGACAGAGATAAGATTGCAATTCAAAAGGGACCCATTGTTTTTTGTGCGGAAGGAATTGATCAAAAGGACAACCATGTACTGAATCTGGTTTATGATCCTGAAACCAACCTGGAATCTGAATACCGTTCAGAACTGCTAAATGGAGTACAGATAATAATCGGTGAAGCAAAAAGCACAAAACGCACCGTGGATGGAGGGGTGATAATGGAAAATAACCAGCCTCTTACTCTGATTCCTTACCCTGTATGGGCTAACCGTGGTTCGTGTGAAATGATGGTGTGGCTTCCAACTACTAAAGAGGTAAGCCGCCCCCTGCCGGCACCACCTATTGTTGTTTCACAAAAACCCGGGAAAATAACTGGTTCCCTGAATTAATTTTTAATATGTAAATTCCCGGGGTAAGAGTGTTTGTTTGGATACTGTATTTATCTATGCCTTTCTCTAAAA